>QFCE01001196.1_pt1 | contig 227553 bp, 218 predicted proteins | sample 5346091 | NCBI WGS metagenome assembly QFCE01 (sample SAMN09062252, study PRJNA434731) | Human gut metagenome, whole genome shotgun sequencing project. | isolation source: stool timepoint A chromium assembly | host: Homo sapiens | collected 2015
CTGCATACTATGGCATATAAAAAACGACCAGGATAAACTTGGTAGTTTTTATAAAGCGGAGAGGGTGGGATTCGAACCCACGCGCCCTCTCGGACAAACGGTTTTCAAGACCGCCTCGTTATGACCACTTCGATACCTCTCCATCTATTTATTTGTCTGCCGCTTCCGTATCACCTCAGCGACAAGATGTATTCTATCACAGTTTTTCACTGTCGTCAACACCTTTTTCAAACTTTTTTTATTTTTTTGTATTTTTCTTATTTTCCTGTATTTTTCATCTATAAATACACTTATTTTTCATTATTTATACATAGAACCTGCCATCGGCAGCTTCTATTGCATATTTTGATATCTACAGAACCCACCATCGGCAAATTCTTCCAAATGCATGGCAATTCACAGATCCCGGCACAGGATTATTGATGTTCAATAAATCCCTTCGCCGTTTCCAGATCTTCCGGTGTCGTAATCTTAATATTACAATAAGAACCCTCGAATAATTTCACAGGAATCTGCATCTCCTGTTCTACTACCATGGCATCATCGGTTACATTTTCCCTGTCATGCTGCATCAGCTTCTCATACGCCTGCGTAATAAGAGCTGTCTCGAATACCTGCGGGGTCTGAACATTCCATACGTATTTGCGTGCAGGTGTAGTAACTGCAAACTGATTTTCATCTACGATCTTTACCGTATCCTTGCTTGGCATACCGGCAACACATGCACGGTTTTCTTCCACACATGTATAAGCCCTCTTTATAATCTCTTCGTCTACGAGCGGTCTGGCGCCGTCATGGATATAGACATATCCTTCTTTCGCTTCTTCTCCCGCCATACCGTCACGGACAGCCTTCAATCCATTCCAGACAGAGTCATAGCGTTCTTTACCGCCCGAAACTACTGCGCGCACTTTTCCAAAATGATATTTATTTATAATTTCTTCTGTCACATAGTCTTCCTGCCCGGCTCCGGCTACCATAATCACATCATCAATAATTTCTGACTTTTCAAATGCTTCCAGACAGTAACAGATGATGGGTTTCCCACACAGCTCGATATACTGTTTCTGGATAGATGTTCCCATTCTTTTCCCCTGCCCTGCCGAAAGTACGATTGCCACGCATCTCTTTTTCATTTACTTTTTCCCGCCTTAATTTTGCCTTTTTTCCCTTTTTAACGCTCGCCAAGCTTCAGATTCGGAACTGCATTCAGATCCCATCCGCTTCTGGTTCCATTCATATATTCATAATAAGCTGCCACACCAATCATAGCCGCATTATCGGTACAGAAAATCGGAGACGGATAATAGAATTTCACGCCTCGTTTTTCACATGCTTCTTTCATTGCCGCACGAAGAGCACTGTTCGATGCTACGCCGCCTGCGATGGCGAATTTGTCTACTTTATATTCTTCTACTGCATGCATAGCTTTAGCAACCAGTACATCGGTGACTGCTTTCTGGAAAGAAGCCGCGATATCTGCCTGGTTGTATTCTTCGCCCTTCATCTTGCATCCGTTAATATAATTCAGTACGGCGGATTTTAATCCACTGAAGCTGAAGTCATATGGTGCGTCTTCTACATTTGCACGTGGAAATGCGATGGCATCCGGATTGCCTTCTTTTGCAACTTTATCAATCTTCGGTCCTCCCGGATAGCCAAGTCCGATTGCACGGGCCACCTTGTCAAACGCTTCTCCTGCCGCATCATCTCTGGTTCTTCCGATGATATCGAATTTTCCATAATCCTTCACACGAACCAGATGGGTATGTCCTCCGGATACTACCAGTGAGAAAAATGGTGGTTCTAACTCTTTATGTTCAATAAAATTGGCTGCGATATGCCCTTCGATATGATGTACTCCGACTAGCGGTTTACCTGCTGCATATGCGATTGCCTTTGCTTCTGCCACGCCTACGAGGAGTGCACCTACCAGTCCCGGTCCGTAAGTTACACCGATTGCGTCGATATCGTCCAGTGTTACCTCTGCCTCTTTCAGTGCTTCTTCAATGACCTGATTAATCTTTTCTATATGTTTTCTGGATGCAATCTCCGGCACAACACCTCCATACAATGTATGCAGGGCAATCTGTGAAGAAATGACATTGGACAGTACTTCTCTTCCATTCTTTACAACTGCCGCTGCTGTCTCATCACAGGAGCTTTCGATTGCCAGTATTAATACATCTTTTGTCTCGCTCATATTTTCCCTCCTAATCTTCAAATACCAGTTCTACCGAGCGCTTATCTTTTGCTGCGATTGAATTCGGGAATATTGCCTTGACATCGTCCATATATTCCTCTGGTTTTGTCAGTGACGGGCTATAATGTGTCAGCCACATTTCTTTTACTTCTGCTTCTTTTGCAAGCTGTGCTGCTTCATAGAATGTCATATGCTTATATTCTTTGGCCTTCTTCTGCTTATCCTTTTCGCCATACATTCCTTCACAGATGAAGAGATCGGAATGCTTTGCATTCTGCTTAATAGATTCCGTCGGTCTCGTGTCTGTGGTATACGTAAGCTTGATTCCCTTTCTTGCCGGCCCGAGTACCATATTCGGTGTATATACGTGCCTCTTAGTCTCTATTGTTTCACCTTTTTGCAAAAGTCCCCAGTATTCCTGTGGGATATTTGACGCTTTCGCCCTTTCCACATCGAATTTTCCTGCACGGTCGATCTCCATTGTATAACCATAACAGGTTACGTTGTGATTCACACGAAATGCTTTTAACCGGTAGCCATTCAATTCGAATGTCTGCTCGGTTTCCGTAATTTCCATATATTTAATCTGGAACGGCAGCTCCGGTGCGATCACGCGCAGGGCATTTACTACCCGTTCCAGCCCTTTTGGCCCGATTAATGTAAGCGGTTTGGTACGGTCTGCATTTCCCATTGTAAGAAGCAGGCCCGGAAGTCCGCTGATATGATCCCCGTGATAATGCGTAAAGCAGATCACGTCGATTGGTTTAAAACTCCAGCCTTTTTCTTTGATCGCGATCTGCGTTCCCTCTCCGCAGTCGATCAACAGGCTGCTTCCATTATAGCGCACCATCAGGGATGTAAGCCACCTGTATGGCAATGGCATCATCCCTCCGGTTCCTAACAAACATACATCTAACATAATTTTCCTCTATTCTTCTTCCAGTTTAATCTTAAAACTGCCCGTCAGTTCATCATAACAGGCTTCACAAAGGTCAAAATGATCCATCCGGTTATCTTTGTCAGAAAAATATCCCCATCGCTTGTCCACGCTCAGCACATCTTCCTGGGGAACCCCTTCTATCACCGGAATCACTCTGCCGCATTTATTACATACGATACTTGTAACTTCTTTTACTTTTTTTGTCTGTTCTTCAAACTGGCGCATACCGTTCCTCCTGTAATTCCGGCACCGTTTTTGCCGGTGCTGTTCTGCTGTTACATTGTTCTCTTTTCATTACTCTCTATCTTTTTGTTCTCTCGGTTACGCCTATATTATAGCTTTCCATCTGTATGCTGACCAGTGGAAAGTGCTGTAAGAATTACCATTGTTTCCTATAGATTCTTTGACATCAAAATGGCATTTTCCTGTGGATTCTCGTAATAGTTTTTACGGATTCCATCTTCTGTGAATCCACATTTCTCATAAAATCTTCTGGCGGCTTTGTTGCCTTCTCTTACTTCCAACATGATTCTTGTTATCTGCTGTTCCTCACAAAACGCCACAAGTTCCTGGAACATTTGTCCGGCAGCCCCTTGTCTGCGCATAGAAGGAGCTGTTGCGATCCTTGCGATCTCGCCTTCATCTAATACGTAATAGATAATGAGATAGCCTGCAATTTTCTCCTCTGTCTTTGCTGCAAATATCACTGCATTCTTCTGATTCCATGTCTCTTCCAGACTTTTCAAACTCCATGCATCGGAGAATATTTCACTTTCCAACGCAGCAATATCCTGAAGATCCGACAGTTCTGCCTTACATATCTTTTCTAACATGCCTCAATGTCTCTGATCAGTTCTTCCACCACTTCCGGCTTTGTTGCCCAGCTTGTACAGAATCTGACCGCACTTTCTGCATCCGATACCTTCTCCCAGAATTCAAACACATATTTTTCTTTTAATTTCTCAATATGGCTATCCGGCAGGATCGGGAACTGCTGATTCGTATAGGAATCGTAACGCAGGCCATATCCTTTTTTCTGAAATGCCTTCTTAAGCTTCATTGCCAGTTCATCTGCATGTGCAGATATCTTAAAATAAAGGTCATCTGTAAACAGTGTATCAAACTGGACGCCAAGAAGACGGCCCTTTGCCAGCATTCCGCCATTCTGCTTGATCATGTAGCGAAAATCCTTCTTTAATGCCTCATTCGTGATCACAACAGCTTCACCAAATAATGCTCCTACCTTGGTTCCACCGATATAGAATACGTCTGTATATTTTGCAAGATCTGTAAGTGTAATATCATTGGTCTCTGCCATCAGTCCATATCCAAGACGTGCTCCATCAAGGAAGAGTAACATGTCATATTTCTTGCACACTTCATACAGATCCATTAATTCTTTCTTTGTATACAGTGTTCCATTCTCTGTAGGGTGGGAAATATATACCATTCCCGGCTGCACCATATGCTCCTGACTTCCATCTGTAAAATGAGCATGACACATTTCGTCTACCTGTACGGCACTGATCTTTCCGTCTCCACTTGGAAGCGGCAGTACTTTATGTCCGGTTGCTTCAATTGCTCCGGTCTCATGCACATTAATGTGTCCGCTTACTGCTGCAACTGCACCCTGATAAGGACGGAGTGCCGCACTGATCACAGTTGTATTGGTCTGTGTTCCGCCTACCAGGAAATGCACATCTGCATCCTGACATTCACACAGATCCTTAATCTTCTGTCTTGCACTGTCGCAGTATGGATCCAGTCCATATCCGTCGGTCTGTTCCATATTTGTCTCTACCATCCGCTGCATAATTGCAGGATGGGCACCTTCTGTATAATCACACTGAAATCTATACATTTCCCAGTCTCTCCTTCCGTTCTCTTTCTGCCTGAGACACACGGAGATAATCCGGTTCATGCTCCATTGCAGTTTCGATCTTTCCTTCTTTATAATACTGCATTCCCAGTGTTCCTACGGATGCAGCTCTCTGCCGGTTCATATTTGCCGGCGCAAATGTAACAGCTTCTCCCGGCAGGATCTCTTCTTTAATCTTTGTCTTGTGCACAGGAACCCCGTCGCCAAGGAAGGTTACTCTTCTTCCTTCTTTTAAATATTTTTTCAGCTTTTCTCCCAGTTCTTCTATCGGAACTGCCATCTGGTCTTCCAGTATGTGAAGCTTTTGTCCGTCAAATTCATAGATTCCCGCATACACCTGCCCGCGTCTTGCATCCATGATCGGACATACAACATCTGCGATTCCGCACAGATTGTAAGCAAGTCCCTCCAGTGTCGGAATATGGATCAGCGGTTTCTCAAGCGCAAGTCCAAGTCCCTTGGCCGTTGCGGAACCGATACGAAGTCCCGTAAATGATCCCGGCCCCCCGGCTACTGCTATCGCATCTACGGTATGCAGATCCAGTTCTGTCATCTTCACGATCTCGTCCAGCATCGGAAGTAATGTCTGTGAATGTGTCTTCTTATAATTGACTGTATATTCGGCAATGACCTGGTCATCCACTGCCCCGTCTTCTACTACAGCTACACTGGCGACCAGTCCTGAGCTGTCTAATGCTAATATTCGCATATTGTAATCCTCCGGTAATCGAATCCTTTTTCCAGATCCTTTTCTATCTTAATCTCTGTGTAATGTTCCGGTAATATCTCTTCAATCAGATTAGCCCACTCGATCAGGCTGACGCCCTCTCCGTAAATGTAATCTTCATAGCCAATCTCATCCATCTCTTCCACATCACCGATTCGGTACACATCAAAATGATAAAAGGGAATTCTTCCTTCATCATAGATCTGCACAATGGTAAATGTAGGACTGCTGACCGGTTCATCTATCCCCAGTCCTTTGGCAAGACCTTTGGTAAATATCGTCTTCCCGACACCCAGATCTCCCACCAATGTATACACCTGTCCTGCACAGGCTTTTTCACCCAGACTAAATCCCAGATCCCAAGTCTCTTTCTCACTGTTTGTCTCTATTATCATAAGCTCTCCCTTTCCATTTTTGAAATCACTGTATTCAGTATCTTTAAGTATAACACATCTTTTTTTCTTCTGCTACTCATGATATACTTTCTGATAACAGCTTAAATATATTAATTTTTATCAATAATGGAGGAAAACGTATGAAATTCACATTTTATCACAATAACATTAACGTTGCTGATCTTGACAAGTCTATCGAATTCTACAAGAAAGCACTTGGACTTAAGATTACAAAAGAGACAGAAGCTGCCGACGGAAGCTTCAAGCTGGTATTCATGGGTGATGATACCACCCCGCACAAATTAGAGCTCACATGGCTGCGCGATATGGACAGACCTTATGATCTCGGAGACAATGAGATTCATCTGGCAATGCAGACAGATGATATGGACGCGGCACTTGCATTCCATAAAGAGATGAATTGCGTCTGTTTTGAGAATCCGGAGATGGGTATTTATTTTATTAATGATCCGGATGGGTATTGGGTGGAAATCTGCCCGGCTGAATAAGTTTTCTATTTAGTTCATCATCATTGGCCTCTCGGTCCTTTAGAAAGCGTTGGTATTCTGTTTTTGGCTAAGATTCCACGATGAAGAAGTTGTAACTGGCCAATGATAATGAATTCAATAGAGGGACTGTAACTTTTGTGTGTAACCGGGAAGTTGTGGTGAAGGCCCTTGGTTTTCTGGCTTTTTTGTTGCCATATGTTCGTAAGAACCTATTGCTTGCAGGTTATGTTGGTAACGGGTTTTGTAAGCAAACTTTCGGCATCACAACGGTTACGGTTCCTCTGTTTTATTTTTTATGGCATGCGAAAACGTGACTGAAAAAAAGTATAGCAGGGATTGCTGTGCATATGAAATCAGCACAGCAATCCCTGCTATACTTTTTTCAGGCCCGGGGTAAGCCACCATAATAAATGAAACACCCCTACGCATTCATCTTCAATATCGGACTGATTTTTTTATAAACCAGGAACACGATCAAAGATACCAGTATACCTTTCAGCAGATTGAATGGTCCGACTGCCAGTATCACGAAAGTCTTAAGGTCTGTGATATGTTTGTTTACGGCAGTTCCCATTCCAACCAGGCCGTCGATCGGCATACCGAATGCTTTGGCATATGCCGGTAGTAATACGAAGGCATTCAGGAAACATCCGACTACTGTCATGAATACGGTTCCCGCTGCCATTCCGGCTACTGCTCCGGTTCTGGTATGTTTCTTATGGTAGATCAATGCGGCCGGCACAACCAGTGAACAGCCAATCAGGAAGTTTGCAATTTCTCCGACTCCCGCTGTCATAGTTCCGTTGATTGCAAAGTTCAGTAAGATCTTGATAAGTTCTATTGCCGCTCCGGCGAGTGGTCCCATTGCAAAACTTCCGATCAGAATCGGTACTTCGCTGAAATCTATCTCATAGAAGGACGGAGCGAACGGAAGCGGAATTTCGAACAACATCAATACTGTTGCGATTGCCGATAACATACCAATCTGTGCCATTGTCCTGATTTTGTTTCTGTTCTTTTCATTTTGTCTTGTCATTACTTTTGTACTCATCTTTCTTTCTCCTTTAAACCGAATTATATTCTAAAGGAAGAAACTTCTTAATTTTGAACCATACAATATTCACATAGCAAGCAAAAACCCCGCCACCCAAAGGGCAACGGGGCAATCATATCATTCTGATAATCCTGTAAATATCGTATCATCCTTCTCTCATCCAGACTTTACTGTCGGTTCCGGAATCTCACCAGATCGGCTGATCATCACATTGATAACATCTGTTCAGATATCTCTGACCAGAAATTCTTCAAATGACCAGTTCGCGGACTTTACCGCCGGTTGGGAATCACACCCTGCCCCGAAGAATCTTCTTTCGTCTTATATTATAGTACGGCATATCCGTCTATGCAACCATTATTTTGTGCTCATCTCACGGATCAGTTTTCTGATCGGAAGAACAAATGTCGGAGATACAGACAATTCATCGATTCCCATCTTAAGGAATGTCTCTGTCAGAGTCATATCTGCTCCAAGTTCTCCGCAGATACCAACCCAGCATCCTGCTTTGTGTCCGTTTTCGATCGTCTTCTGGATCATGCGGAGCACTGCCGGATGATGTGAATCATAAATGTTGTCAAGTTTGCTGTTCTGTCTGTCAATTGCCAGTGTATACTGAGTCAGGTCGTTTGTTCCGATACTGAAGAAGTCAACTTCCTCTGCCAGAAGATCGCTGATCATCACTGCTGCCGGTGTCTCGATCATAATACCCTGTTCAACTTCACCGTACTCGATTCCTTTTTCTGTCAGTTCTGTCTTGATAGACTCTACGATTTTCTTAATCTCTTTTACTTCATCTACAGAGATGATCATCGGGTACATAATTCCGATGTTACCATATGCACTTGCACGGAGAAGTGCGCGAAGCTGTGTACGGAAGATATCTCTTCTATCCAGGCAGATACGGATCGCACGGTATCCCATGGCCGGATTTTCTTCATGATCAAGGTTGAAGTAATCTACCTGCTTGTCTGCACCGATATCCAGTGTACGCACGATTACTTTCTTTCCTGCCATGTTCTCTGCAACCGTCTTGTATGCCTGGAACTGTGCTTCTTCATCCGGATAGTTATCTGCTTCCAGATATAAGAACTCACTTCTGAACAGACCGATTCCGGCTGCATCATTGGCAAGTACGCTTGCAACGTCTTTTACGCCACCGATATTTGCATATAATTTGATGTGTTTTCCATCTACAGTTACGTCTTCTTTTCCCTTTAATTCCTGAAGAAGTTCTCTTGCTTTGATGTCTTCTTCTTTCTTTTCCTGCATTTTCTTTAAGATATCTTCGTCCGGATCAATGTAGAATGTTCCTGTGTAGCCGTCTACGACTGCCATCTTTCCATTCCATTCTTCTTTGATATCTACTTCGATCAATGCCGGAATGTTCATGGTTCTTGCAAGGATTGCAGTATGTGAGTTTGCAGATCCAAGTCTGGTTACGAATGCAAGAAGTTTCTCTTTGTCCATCTGGACAGTCTCACTCGGTGCAAGGTCTTCTGCCACAACGATCACTGGTTCATCACCGAGGGCTCCACCGCTTTCGTTCCCACTTAAGATATTTACCATACGTTCCGAGATATCTTTTACATCTGCTGCTCTTGCTTTGAAATAATCATCTTCCATCTCTGCAAACATCTTCGCAAAGTTATCTCCTGTTGTAGCAACGGCAAATTCTGCGTTTACCTGCTGTGTCTCGATGATATTAACAACAGAATCAATATAATCATCATCTTCCAGCATCATCTGGTGTACTTCAAATACAGCTGCGTTTGCTTCGCCGACTTCTTTTAACGCTTTTTCATACAGTCCCTGTAACTGCTCTGCTGCCTTTGCACGTGCATCCTCGTAACGTTTGATCTGTTCTGCAGTATCCTCTATTTTCACACGTTTTACAGGCTGTTCTCCCTTCTGGTAGAACAATATTTTTCCAATTGCAATTCCTTTAAATATTGATTTGCCAGTATATTTCTCCATAAATGATACCTCGTCCTTCCTTCAATCTTTGTTAACATTCTAACTCACAATACCTGTAAAGTCTAGTTTTTCGTAATTTTGTTTTCATTCTGCATTCATACACTTTCTTAACCCATATTTCCATTCTTGTTTTGATTCAATTCGTCGTAACGCAGCTTTTCCATTGTAAATCCGCGTCCTCTTACCTCATTGATCTGCGTGATCGTGATAAATGCTTTCGGATCAATCTCCTGAATTGCCTCTTTTACAGAATACAGCTTTCTGCTGTGGATGACACATAATACGCCCTGCTGCTTCTGTTCTCCATAACCGGTCTCGATGTCTACCATTGTCACTCCGGCATCAATATCCGTTAAGACTTTCTGACGGATTTCTCTGTATTTGTCCGAAATTATAAATAACTGGATCTGTGACTTTCCAAGAAGCATCACCCGGTTCAGCACAACCGTACTTAAAAATAAATTCAGAATACCATACAGTATCTGTTCCGAATCTGAAAACAGCATCTGAAGTCCCAGCACCGAAAAATCTACGATATACAAGAATACCGCTACCGGGACATGGAACCATTTATGTAACACAAGTGCCAGTATATCGGTTCCACCGGTAGATGCACCTACTCTTACCACCAATCCGATACCGATTCCAAGAAGGACCCCTCCATATAATGCCGCAAGCATAGCATTATTCTCCGTCACTTTGTCTATTCCCGGAATGGACTGTACCATCGACAGGAATATTGGATAAATAAAAGAACTGATGATCGTTGTCAATGCAAACTTCTTTCCCAGAAATACTGCACCGAGAACGAACAGCACCGCATTGATTGCCAAAATGATCAGCGACAGGTTCACCGGAAAATAATGGCTGATCGTAAGACCGATACCGGTTGCACCTCCCATGATGATCCCATTTGGCACGGTAAACGCAGCCACAGCAAATGACAGTACAAGATTACCGACCAGCACACCCAAAATAGTTTTGATTGTTTTTCCCCAACTTTTTTTCATATGTCCCATCCTCTCTCCGTATTTTATTTTGCGATTATACATATAACCCGTTACAGACAGTTATCCCCATATAACTGCCTGTAAACTCATGTTTTCCACATTTTTATATTAATAATGTGGATTCTCTTTCTTCATTTTCCAGATTATGAAATTCCTTTCATCGTAAGCTGGATTCTCTTCTTCTTAAGATCCACGCTCATCACTTTTACATCCACGATATCGCCAACACTTACCACTTCCAGCGGATGCTTAATGAATTTCTTATCCGTAATCTCGGAAATGTGTACCAGTCCGTCCTGGTGCACTCCGATATCTACAAACACACCAAAGTCAATGACATTTCTTACGGTTCCTTTAAGGATCATGCCTTCTTTTAAGTCTTTCATATCTAAGACATCTGTTCTTAAGATCGGTTTCGGCATCTCATCACGCGGGTCACGTCCCGGTTTTTCCAGTTCTTTCACAATATCCCGGAGGGTGATCTCTCCGATCTCCAGTTCTTTTGCAAGTCTTGCATAGTCTTTGATCGTAAGAGAAAGTCCGGTAAGCTTTCCTCCGCTGATGTCTTCCAGTGAAAATCCCTGTTTCTTCAGAAGTTTTTCTGCAGCTTCATAAGACTCCGGATGTACACTGGTTCCGTCTAACGGATTCGTACCGTTCTGTATTCTCATGAATCCGGCACATTGTTCGAACGCCTTTGGTCCAAGCTTTGCAACCTTCAGAAGCTGTTTTCTGTCTGTGAATCTTCCGTTTTCTTCTCTGTATGCCACAATGCTCTTAGCAATCGCACCGGAAATACCTGAAATATAAGAAAGTAACGATGCGGATGCTGTATTCAGGTCAACTCCGACTTTATTTACACAATCTTCGACAACTCCGGATAAGGCTTCGCTTAATTTCTTCTGGTTCATATCATGCTGATACTGTCCGACACCAATGGATTTCGGATCAATCTTTACAAGCTCTGCCAGCGGATCCTGCAGTCTTCTTGCAATAGACGTCGCACTTCTCTGTCCCACATCAAATTTCGGAAATTCTTCTGATGCGAGCTTACTTGCAGAATACACGGAAGCTCCTGCTTCATTTACGATTACATACTGCACTTTCTGCGGGATCTCTTTTAACAGTTCTACAATGAACTGCTCAGACTCTCTGGATGCAGTACCATTTCCTACGGAGATCAGTGTAATGTTATATTTTGCAATAATCTTCTTCAGCAGGTCTTTGGACGCCTGGATTTTCTTCGGTGTCGTCGGCGCTGTCGGGTAGATCACTGTCGTTCCGATCACTTTACCGGTCGGATCTACAACTGCAAGCTTACATCCGGTACGGAATGCAGGATCCCAGCCAAGTACAGTCTGTCCTACAATCGGAGGCTGCATCAGAAGCTGGTGCAGGTTCTTCTTAAATACGCTGATTGCCCCGTCTTCTGCCTTCTCTGTCAGGTCGCTTCGGATCTCACGCTCGATTGCCGGTGCGATCAGACGCTTATAGCTGTCTTCTGCTACTTCTTTTAAAATCGGTGTGGTATGCGGGTTATCACTGTGGATCATCTTCTTTTCCAGATATCTTAAGATGTCATCCTGCGGTGCTTCGATCTTTACTGTAAGGAACTTTTCTTTCTCCCCGCGGTTCAGTGCAAGCACTCTGTGGCCTGCAAGCTTTGTCACCGGCTCTTCAAAATCATAGTACATCTCGTATACCGACTCTGCTTTTTCGTCTTTTGCCTGTGAAATTACTTTTCCGTGCTGTACGGTTGCTTTACGGATCCAGCTTCTGTAATCTGCCTCATCCGATACCGATTCGGCGATGATATCTTTTGCTCCGTCAATTGCTTCTTTTACGGATTTTACTTCTTTCTCCGGATTCACATATTCTTCTGCATACACTTCTATCGGTTTCTCCGCTTTCTGAAGTGTGATAAGTGCTGCAAGCGGTTCCAGTCCCTTCTCTTTTGCAATCATGGCACGTGTCCGGCGTTTCGGCCGGTATGGGCGGTAAAGATCTTCTACCACTACCATTGTCTCTGCTGCCAGGATCTGCTTTTTCAGTTCTTCGGTAAGCTTTCCCTGTTCTTCGATACTTGCCAGAACCTGTTCTTTCTTTTCTTCCAGATTACGCAGGTACATCAGTCTTTCATGCAACGTCCGCAGTTGTGCATCGTCCAATGTTCCTGTAACTTCTTTTCTATATCTTGCGATAAACGGAATCGTATTGCCTTCATCAATTAATTTTACCGCAGCATCTACCTGCCATCTCTTGACACCAAGTTCTCCGGTAATCACCTGATTAATATCCATATGTTTTGTCTGTCCCTTTCTTGCTGTATTTCGAAGATTTTTTTCTTCTTTATTACGCGGATAATTATAACTGAATTCACTTCCGTATGCAATGCCGCCGGCAATACAGAGTTCACTCTGTTTTCTTGAAAATACATTTTCTCTATGTTATACTGAAACTGCTTGAACTTATTAGAAAATATAAATACTCAAAGGGGCTTTTACTTATGAATCAGGAAACACAGGGACTCTCAAAACAACAAATCAAATCCAGAGAAACACGCGCCAAGATCTTCCAAGCAGCCAAACGCATTCTGCAAAAGCAGGGCTATGAACAACTGTCAATCAAAAATATCTGCGAAGAAGCAGGCGTTTCCAACGGAAGTTTTTATCACCATTTTAAGACGAAAGATGATCTTCTTTCTTATTATATAGAAGAACAGCCAAGTATGGATCCGGATCTTCTTGAACTTCCGTCCAGTGCTGCTGAGACAAAAGAAGCAATCATCTCAGTTTATTTAAATTATGTTCACTACTGCGAAGAGCTCGGAGTGGAATTCATGGCCAATTATTATACACCTAAGAATCAGTCCCTGAATCCTTTGATCCGTACAGAAAGACCATACCCGATCGTTACCGTTCATGATTATCTGAAGCGTGTGATCGAATCCGGAATCATTTCCCCATCGGCAGACCTTGAGGATATTACAACTGACATCCGTATGATCGTAATCGGAAATGTATTCGAATGGTGCTTAAAAAGCGGCGATGCTGATTTTGAAGGTAATATGCGTCGGTCCCTTACTACTTATCTGAACGGATTATTCTAACAAATCATTACATATAGATATTTTATCGAATTTCAAAAACTTACAAAGGATGAATGCGGTATGTACACATTTATTGCCAATCCTAATGCCAGATCCGGCAGAGGAATTCTTCTCTGGAAACAGATTGAGAAGATCTTACAGGAAAAAGAAATTGAATATAAAGTTTTATTTACTAAGTACCAACATCATGCTACCAGACTGGTTCATGATCTTACCTCCGATAGCGCATCCCATACGATCGTTGTACTGGGAGGCGATGGTACTTTGAATGAAGTAATCGACGGAATCGTATATCTCGATAAGGTAACACTCGGATATATTCCGCTTGGATCCGGCAATGACTTTGCCAGAGGCCTTGGTCTTCCAACGGATATTCACGGTGCCCTGGAGCAGATTCTTGCCCCAACGCATTACACCGCCATGAATGTAGGTGTACTTGATTACGAGAATAAGCACCGAAGATTCGCTGTAAGTACCGGAATTGGCTTCGATGCTGCAGTCTGTCATCAGGTGATGGTCACACCGCTTAAGGCTTTCCTCAACCGGCTGAAGCTCGGAAAGCTTACATATCTTGGTGTTGCCCTTCATAAACTGTTCACATTAAAACCAGTCACTATGACGGTCACAACCGAAAATGGTGAGACAAAAACATATGAAAAAGTATATTTCACAGCTGTTATGAATCTGAAATATGAAGGTGGCGGTTTTAACTTCTGTCCTGCTGCCAGTGGTACAGATGACAGGTTAGATATCATTACCGTAGCAGAATTACCGAGACTTAAAGTTCTTTGTCTGCTGCCAACGGCCTTCAAAGGATGGCACACACGTTTCCATGGAATCCATCTTGATACCTGCACAGAAGTGACTGTCATAAGCGATCACCCACTGCCTGTACATACAGACGGCGAGCCCGTCTTTTTACAATCTGAGATCCACGTACATCTGGAGAAAGAAAAGTTACGTATTATTACACCTTGTTAATCATATTGTTCACGGGGAGGTTCTTTTATGCGTTTACTGATTACCGGAATTATTGTATTTCTTATATTATTTTACTTTTATCTGATCTGGCCGAGACTGTCTAGGAAACGACAGATCCGTCCATTTCTTCACACGATGTTCGCCCATCGTGGATATCATTGTATTGAAAAAGGGATTCCCGAAAATTCCATACCTTCTTTCCGTGCCGCTATCTCCCATGGATATGGGATCGAACTGGATGTCCATCTGACAAGCGACGAAAAACTTGTCGTATTCCATGATGACGACCTGTCTCGTATCTGTGGACGACCGGAAACCATTGAATCACTCCCTTTAAAAGAATTACAAAGCTGCCGGTTACAGAATACGAATGAGACTATCCCACTTTTCACCGATGTACTATCCCTGGTGGGCGGCCAGGTTCCGCTTCTGATCGAACTGAAGATTCCAAAGTCTTCTCTTGGCATCTGTGAAAAGACCTGGGAGATTCTTAAGAATTATAACGGACCTTATATGGTACAGTCTTTCAACACACTTGGTATCTGGTGGTTCCGCCGTCATGTACCCCATGTCTTAAGAGGTCAGCTTTCTTCCAACCTGACTGCCGACCATCTTCCGGAGCCATGGATCCTGACCTTTGTTGTAAAGCATCTGCTTGGTAATGTACTCGGACGGCCGGATTTTATTTCGTATAAGCTTGCAGACCTTCCGATGTTTGAAGTCTGGTTTTTAAAGCACATTCTGCATCTTCCGGTTGCAGTGTGGACTCTGCGGACACCTGATGCTTTAAAAAAGGGAAAACGGCATTATGATATGCAGATATTCGAGAAAAAGAACACTTACTATTAACTTTGTAAAAAATGTTAATATTCCATGAACTTTATTGTTGATTCAATTTTTTCATGTTATAATGCGCTTTGAAACGAGATAAGATAATAACAAAGGCTTTGAAAAAGGGGTAGTTCATATGAAAGCCATTGATAAAGCAAAGAGTTTTTTGAAGAAGTACCGTCATGCATGGGTATTATCATACTTTCTGATCTATATGCCATGGTTTGTTTATCTGGAGAAGCGCACGAATGTACGTCATTACATGATACATTCCCCAATCGACAATCATATTCCGTTTATTGAATATTTTATCGTGCCGTATTTAGTGTGGTTTGTATTCATTGCCGTAACGGTAGCTTATTTCCTTATTAAGGATAAATGGGGATTTTACAGACTATGTGCTTTTTTATTTTCAGGTATGACGATTTTCCTGATCATATGCACGGTTTTCCCAAATGCATTAAATTTGAGACCAACTGTATTTCCACGCGATAATGTATTTACAGATATGGTAAAAGTCCTGTACAAGACAGACACACCGACGAACGTGCTTCCTAGTATCCACGTATTTAATTCCATCGGTGTCAGTATTGCTATTTCACACAGTAATGATCTTAAAAAGCACAGATGGATCCAGATCAGTGCCTATATTCTGGCAGTACTCATTATCCTGTCTACAATGTTCTTAAAACAGCATTCCGTGACGGACGTGATTGCAGCTGTTACGATGGCATGTATTATTTATCCATTCGTGTATGTGACAGCGGATAAAAAAGCGCCGAAGCTTTCTCAGCAGCCGACGTAACATGAATATAGAAATGACTAGCTATTGGCAATTTTTTGTATATTATGCTACGAAAAGAAAGATGCAGGTAACTGTTATATAACTGACAGTTACCTGCATCTTTTTATTTTTGTTCCGTTTTCTACTTGCCGGTGCTGCTTCCGGATTTTGCTGCAGATCTCGCATATAATTCATGACATCCCACGGGCAATATACATCGAAGCGTCCAAAATGATAACCATAATACCATCTTTTCACTTCTTCTGCCTTTCCGGACACATTTGCGTCGGTCAGAATCTGATCTACTTCTTCCTGTGTAAATCAAAAATATTCATTGAATCTGGAATCTGTAATATTATCAGACACAAAATTATTCGTTCCTGTGAAGATACTTTCTTTTGCAATCTTCAGACAACCTGTTATCACCGCAAACCGAAGTGTCGTATTATCTTTCAATGCCGTACTCATAGTATGCAGGGACTGTCCTACCTGAATCTTTCCCGCACTTCCACTTTTTAACTCTTTAAAAAGATTCATCCATGCACTGCACAATGCTTCATCGTAGATAATTTCAAGACCATCGAATAACCTCCTGTTATCGGACCGTATATCAAAAAATGGGCAAGCATACTCATCCCCATTGTTTTTCCAAAGCGTCTCGGACGGGTGATCAGTGTAACTTCTGCAGACTCTCTTTTTAACAGTTCTTTGATCAGTCCGCTTTTATCTATGTAGTAGTAGTCATTTTCCCGGATTTTTTTGAAGTCGGATATTCCTACCAGGAAATTGAGTTGATTGTTCACTGGCTCCCTCCTTCATGCTATGATTAGTATACACTTTTATTTTTAATTGATGTATTTAATAATTTTCCATATATGCATCTATTCCATCCGCAATCCCCTGCACCATTTTTTGTTGATATTCTGCTGTCTGCATCAGAACATCTTCCTCAGGATTTGTCATATATCCCATTTCAACAATCGTTACCGGTACCTGGCTCCAGTTATTTCCGCTCATTGTATCTGTTTCCCATACATATTCTTTATTGCAACCAGTAACTTCACAGTATTTATCAAGAATTGCTTCTGATAACGCTTTACTTTCGCCATATATCGATGCATTATATGGATTATTTGGTGTTGTACAAATTGTCATCGCTCCTTTCGCATTAGAGTTTTCTGAACCATTTGCATGAATCCGCACATATACATCGGCATTTAGATTATTTGCAACTTCTGCACGTTGTACACAACTGATTGGTACATTATTAGATTCTCTTGTTAAAACCACCTGATATCCTCGTTGTTCTAATACTTCTTTCAACTGAACGGATATATTTAATGTTAACTCATATTCTGGCACACCACTTGAAATACCTCTCGTCCCGCTGGCATCTGCTGCCTTTTGTTCTGATGATCCGGGTCCCAATGGTTCTGTCCCAGTTGCTACAACTGCTGAATGTCCCGGATCAAGAACAATCACTTTTTTATCCGTTACTGTTTGATTTTCCTGTTCGTTATCCGTTGTTTCATCTTCCGGTACAGGTGAACTTTCTGTTCCTGTTAATTTTGTATTCTCTGACTTCTTAACTCTTTTTTTGTTCTTTTGACTCTTTTGCTTTTGAGATTTATTCATCTGTTTAATTTCACTGATCGTTTTCACATGCACGTCCTTTTTACAACCAGTTAATGCAAAAACTAGGGTCAGCAAATATATTGCCAGTTTTAACTTTTTCATATTTTTCCTCATATTTCATTATCAAAAATTAATATATCGATCCATTGATATCTTATTTCACATCAACAGACCGATATACAAAATTATCTATAACTATTCAAAAAATCAACATTCTTCTTTTCAATTTCCGACATACTATCCGAAACAGCATTCATATCATTCACTTTATTTGTATTACTTTTATACCATGTTTTGTTTGAAAAATATGCAGACAACTTCGAATCTGTAAATTCATATCCATGTTTTGCGTATATTTCGTTGATAATCATCTGAATAATATTTATACCTTCCGGAAAATTATATTCTGAATAATTTGCATTTAAATATCCTTCAACATCACTGTCTGTCAGTAAACGATCACTGCTATAGGAACACAGATAGTCACTGGTAACTCCTAAATCTACAGCCTCAAGTTTCCCCGAAACATCCCATTCACAGTCAAATTCATCAGCCACTTCATCTACATAATTCTTTTTTAACTCCTCAAGTGTCTGATATCCATCAAAGCTATATGAACCAGAAGATAAATCTCCACTGGTTACTTCTACACTAAAATCATCATATGGTACATCATATTCATCCAGATCAATTTCGCACTTTCCATCCCCACCTACAATAACATTTTCAAATTTCATACTATAATAACTAACTACATCTTTTCTCTGTCCACCATCTGGCTGAATATGCGCATTAATCTGATAAATCACACCATAGTAGTTTTTAGTATAATCGTCGCTGTCTTTTGCAACCTGCAGATAATCTCCTGCATATGACACTTTATCCAACGTAACATCCTCAGACCAGTAATCTACCATATCGCTAATACTTTTCTGAGCCTTTGCACGAGCAGAATTCATACCATCAGTATCAACTTCTTTGATTTTTGAAAGATACTTTCCTAAATTCTTTACTTTGTATTCCTTTTCTAACACAGACGGTGCTTTATTATATTGGTCAACATAATACCCCGCATCCTCAGTAAGAGAAATCTTAATTTTATCACCATTTTTCAAACCAGAAGTTTTATCACAGGTAAAATCATACTCAGACAACATATCTCCATTATATTCAATATCTGCCTCTCCATTTGGCTCTACACCCGAAAACGTTACTTTCAAATTTTTAAACGGATCAAACAATTCCATTTCTTTTAGTCCAGATACTTTCTTTGATCCATCGCTATACTTTATTTTGCATTTGATAAGCTTTGCAATCGCATCTTTATCTACCTTCCAAGTATAAGACACTTTATCTCCATTTGATAATTTTTCATTCTTACCTTCAATATTAGCATTTGTATATTCCATGATGATATCTATCGGTGTCATACCTCCTGTTTGCGCCATTCCCCTTTTATAAGAAATTTTATTTTCAAAGTCCTCTTTCATACTATTCCAATCAATTTCAGTATAAGCCACACCGCCTCCATCATATCCTCCATATGTAACTTTCAGATAATCATTCAAATTAACCGTTGGTTTATGCAGAGCAATTACAATTAACAATACTAAAACTAGCGCCACACAGGCTCCAATGATTCCCCATGTCTTTTTTGAAATTTTCTTAAGTTTATCTGTTATAGTCTGATTTTCTGCTACTCTTTTTAATTGTCCTACACAGCCATCAGCTATATTTTTGCCTTTTTGCAACCGCTCTTCTGCCATTTTCTTCCCGTTTTCCCAGTCAAATCCACCTGGCGGGACTTGTCTCTGTGGCATCCTTACCTGTTTTGGTGGTGTTCCTACTTGATTATGCTGTACGTCTCCTGAATTCTGCTGTATTCCAGGCTGGTTAACACTACTGCTTCTCGTTTCTGATTGCTCCGTTAATTTATTTCCACAATTCCAGCAAAATTTTGAACCATCTTCATTATTAGATCCACACACTCTACATCTCATAGTCCATTCCTCTGTAACCAACTTTCTTTAAAAATAAATATTGATTTTTCTTTCGTTTAATTTTTCCACTTGGATACTGCCATATCTCCCATTGTCTGCAAATCATGTACCAGTGCGCCCACTTCATTCATCATACGGTCAGTATCACTTGTCGGCTCGCTGACAATAGCGTAAAAAACTGCGTTTCCTTGCAATGAAAGAGCACCCTCACCAATGTTAATCGGAGATGGACTACATTCAGACGCATAAATAGTTAATTTAAAACTTTTTCTAATTCCACTAACAATAAGAACAATTCCTAGTATCATTATCAAAAAAGAATAAAATCTTCCACTGCCAATATAGGACGAGCTAATTCCCCATGCATAAAAGCCTAAAATAGTCAGAATTATACCCACAATAATCTGTGTAATTTTCATATTTACTCCATAATAACAGTCAACACCGGTGACTTTATCCAACGAAATTTCTTTTGAAATACGGCTTCTGAAAAAGGTACCTCCTTCTGCCTGAAAAATCATACGCCTCGTTGTCACGCTTAAATATCCCTCACATCTTGGCTGTTTTACACTACTACAATGATACTGCCTTACCAACTGCTCATTTTCTGATAAAACAATCCCTGACAATGAAGAATCCTCTCCATAATTATTGTTTACGTATCCCATTCTGTCATTTTGATATTGATTCTGTACCGGATCATTCTTCTGACCATTATTAAAATCATTCATTCCATTATTGGCATACTGTACTTTTACCTTACTTCCACAGACCGGACATCTTTCCACACCATCCGGTAATGAATTACCACACTCATTACAATACATAACTTTTATTCCTCCTTCGTATTATTGATATAAATTAAATTTAAAGCGGAAAGGTTCTCCGCTTGGTGCACTTACAATTGCTTCTCCGACCGGAAGATTATTAATATCATCATCTTCTACGACGTACCCTTCTCTCAACTGCTCAGCAATTCCTCGGTTTTGAACTTTTGACATATAAGACTGTTGCTTGATATTCCGTCCAAATAAATTTTTTATATATTCCCTTGAACCAACATCATTTACCCGAAATGCAAAAGTTGTTCCAAATCCTGACAGAATACTTCGTCCTGTATATTCACCATAAGCTGCCATTACCTGATCAATATTCTGAATACCCACAAAAAATTTTGCTCCTAGACTACGTCCAAAATTTACACCATCATCTATATGCTCCAGATGCGGCACCAGTCTAAACTCATCAATAAAAAAGTAAACATTTCCCTCATTTGAGGTTCGACACAACGCCTCTTTAATCGCCAGATCAATTAACAGCCGATAAATAGGCATCAACATTCCACCGATTCCAAGGTCATATTCAACAAATATAACTCGTCCACCTTTTCTTCTCACCAGTTTTCTCATTGACAATCCGCCTTTTTTCTGGAAATTACCGATAAAAATCTCGCGCATCATCTGCTGTAACTCAGCCATAACTCCCAGTGTTTGTCCTGATTTTTCATCATAAATATACGACTGCATAGCCTTTAAATCTGAATGTTGATTTAATATATCAACCATAATATGTGGTGTAATACTATTCAGATACGAACGTAATGATTTATTATTTCTTTTATCTGCAAATTTATCATTCCGCACCAGATGTAGCATCAATGCTGCGAACAAATCTTTGGCTGCATTCGGGAAAAATGGTTGTGTTGTATGTTCCAGTTTCTCAGCAAAAAGTCCTTTGGCAATCTCCAGTATATTTTCCTCTACACGATCATCAATTGTTACTTCTTCAAAAATATTCCAGTAATCCGCTTCACTGCCTCCGGTTGCTCTCGCATCGTTACTTATTACTACATCACCTGGTCTGTAAAATTCTTTATAAAAGTCACCTTTTGTATCAAAAATAATCATGACATCCTCATTCGTCAGATTCGACCTGGTATTCCGAATAATGTGATTAAATGCATTTGATTTTCCTGTACCGATTCCTCCTAATAACAACATATGTCGTGACAAAATATGTTCTCCAATCGGAATCATCATAGGTTGTCCCATATGATTTTTTCCCGGTATTGCATACCGGGATGCACTTTCCTGATATGTACAATAATCCACTAAGCTGTCACCTATAATTACATTTTGTGCATTTGTATTTATTGCCATCTGTATTTTCTCCTATTCTGTTAATATGAATAATTTTCGTCTTCTTCATTACCCCCACTTTCATAGGATGTACTATCATCTTCCCCACTTGACAAATCTTCAGCTTTATCTTCTTCCTCTGAGTTGTCTTCGGTTTCTCCAGAATTTTCTTCACTTGACAAATCTTTGGCTTCATCTTCTTCCTCTGATTCATCCTCGATTTTTCCAGAACTTTCTTCACCTGACAAATCTTCGGCTTTATCTTCTTCCTCTGAATTGTCTTCGATTCCTCCAGAACTTTTTTCACTTGACAAATCTTCAGCTTTATCTTCTTCCTCTGATTCATCCTCGGTTTCTTCAGAACTTTCTTCACCCGACAGATCTTCAGCTTTATCCTCTTTCTCTGATTCATCCTCGGTTTCTTCAGTGCCTTCTCCACTTGACAAATCTTCGGCTTCATCTTCTTCCTCTGATTCATCCTCGGTTTCTTCAGAACTTTCTTCACCTGACAGATTTTCGGCTTTATCTTCTTTCTCTGATTCATCCTCGGTTTCTTCAGTGCCTTCTTCACTTGACAGATCTTCATCTTTATCTTCTTTCTCTGATTCATCCTCGGTTTCTTCAGAACTTTCTTCACTTGATAAATCTTCTACATTGTCCTCTGTCTCTGAGTTGTCTTCGGTTTCTCCAGAACTTTCTTCACTTGATAAATCTGCCGCATTATCCTGCAATTCTGATTCGGTTTCTGTTACTGCTTTATCTTCTGCATTCTGTTCTTCTCCCGCTTCCGCTTTATCACTCAACAACTCTGCTTCATCTTCACTTTCTGACTCGTTCCACCTCTCCTCTTCTAACTCATCCTCACTCAGAGTTTCTGTTTTATCTTTGTTTTCTGCCCCTTCTTCTTCGTAGTCTTTTTCATCTTCCCGATTCTCTAATTTATCCTTTTTCTCTGATTTATTTTCTTCTTCAACTTCTTCTTTCCTTTGATTTTCTACGTCTCTTTTATGCTCTGGATTTTCTTTCTCTATTTCTTCTTTTTTATACCGCTTATACCGCTTTTCCGTACTCTCCTTGTCCCCTGACTTTTCCTGGAATCCTTCATCTTCCTGTTTCTGAGCATTCCTGTACTCCTCTACTGCCGTAAGATATTTCTCACTCATTTCTTCGGTCATTCGCATAACGTCTTCATTGGATAAAGATGGATCATTTTTTAAATGCTCATAATATTTATTCACCTGATCCCGTAATGTTTTATCGTACTCTTCCACACTTACTCGATCTGGATTAAATATTGAACGATTCTCCGGATTTTGTGCTTCATATTTTTCTGTTCTATTTTCTTTTTCTCCCCTGTCTTCGCTCTTTTCTTTTTGGTGAACAGCATTTTTGTATTCTTCTACCGCAGAAAAATATTTTTCACTCATATCTCCGGTCATTCGCATAACATCTTCATTAGATAAAGATGGATTATTTTTTAGATGCTCATAATATCGATTTACTGCTTCTCTTGATATTGCATCATACTCATCTACAGTTATCGGATCCAGATTAACTGTAGAATTATTCTCCCGATACCGTTCTTCATATGCATCCATCATTTCTTTATACATCTGGTTCAAAGCATCTGGATTATTATTCCATAGTCGCTCCAACGCATTCTCATACGAATTATCCTCAACTGACTTTTCATACATTGCACGTCCAGGCTCTGTCCCATAATATTTTTCAATTTCATCAAAAGCTTCTCTGGTCTTTTCACTCCCATATTTCCATGCATCACGCTCTCGAGGTTGCACCAGATACTCATCACCTCTTCTAAAATATTTCACATTTCTATCATTTATGGCCCACTCTTTTACTTGTTTCATATCTTTATGAAATCCCGGATGCTTTATTGCATAACCCTGATATGCATGATATCCTTCATGTGCAATGGTATCAAATAGCTGCATATTAGCGTCAAGCTGTGTAGGATGATTTATATCTACCGGTCCTACGAGTGTTCCATACTCTACCAAATCACGATTAATATATATAACATTCTTGTCTGGGTCATATCCACCATAGTTTCCTCTCACTTCTTTCGAAGAAATCGGTAAAACCTTAACTGCTGGACGCCCCTGTTCGGCTGCAAAATGATTTTCTAGTTGTTGTAAACATTTCCATTTACTACCTGTATCTAACTGATTCCACTTATTATATGAAAAATTACTATACAGTTCGCGCCGGTTTACCAATCGATTTATCTTAAATTTGGTAAATCCCAACATTCATATCACTTCCTTCTTTATCGACGCGCAAATCTTGTAAATATTTCATACCCATGTAGCGGATCTTTAGAAGTTATATACAGTAAATCCACTGCTTCTAAAATATCCAATCCTATTCCTTGCATAGCCATCTCTAAAGAAATTCTGCTATATTCAATTTCTGGTATTTGTTCATCTTTTGCCCACTTACGAATCACATTTTTTAAATCTTCCGGATATTCATTTAAAATTTTCCAGCTCCATTTTTCAGCTAGAACGGGTTGCATATGCATTTTTTTGCTGATTATAGTACCTAAATCTTTATCAATGTCTTTTATAAACTCGCTCATATATTTCTCCTCTCTACTGCATAATAAAATTTCATATGTAACAATATTTTTTATATAAATTATATATGTCTTTTTGACTATCTTTTTATATCTTCTTAAATGTCCGCAAAGCCTTATTTTATAGGCTCTACGGGCATTTTGCTTTTGTGGTAAACCTCACATATCTAGGTCTATCTTCTTATATTTCCGCTATCAAGCGTGGTTAAAATCGTGGTAACTACTTCTTATGCGATTAGACGCTGAACCTCTGATTTTGCGGTATCTATGGACGCATGAGCGTACCAGTTCATTGTGATACTGATGTTTGAATGCCCCATGATATACTGTAAATCTTTCGGGTTCATGTTCTTGCTTGCCAGCCTTGTGCAGAATGTATGGCGTAGCGTATGCGGTGTGATATGTGGCAAGGGATTGTCCTTGTGGTGCTTGTTGTATTTCTTTACCATACGGACAAATAAGGCGTTGTAGTCAATCGCAACTTTGGGCTTCCCTTTATGATTGACAAACAGAAAATTGCTCCGTCCGTCTATCACAAATGGTTCTGCTTTTGGGTGTTTCTTCATAACCCGTTGAAATGCCTGTATCGTTTCTCTGCTTAATGGCACTTGCCTTATTCCGCTCTTTGTTTTAGGCGTTTCAATATAATAGCCCTGTTCCTTGCTCTTTAGCAACTGGTGGTCGATAATCACAACTTCATTCTTGAAATCAATATCGGCTACTGTCAGTCCGCACAGTTCCGAGATACGAAGTCCTGTTTTTAACAGTATCAGCACATCATCATAATGCTTGTGATACACATTGTCCGTCTTAATAAATGACAATAAGGCTTGTTCCTGTTCCTCTGTCAATGCGACTTTCTCTTTGGTATCATTTTCTAGGACTTCATTTAACTTGAAATCAAAAGGGTTCTTCCTTACGCAATCGTCTTGTATGGCGATATAGAATGACGCTTTTAACGAGCGTTTATGGTTGTTAATGGTATTGTAGGAAAAGCCTTTGTCTTTCATGCGTAACGCCCATTCCTTAGCGTCAGAGGGTTTTATCGTATCAATGCTCCTAGCACCTAACTTATCCTCTTTCAATAACCGCATGAGTTGTTCCCGTTGTTTCATTGTGCTTTTCTTCACGTTTGCCCTCTGTGCGTTCTGTTTGGCATAGAGTTGGCAAAGCGTCATTTTCTTGCCTGTGCTGTCGATACCGTCCTCAATATCCCGTCTTATCTGCTGTTCCAGTTCTCGAAGTGAGGGTTTTTCCCGTTTTCCCTTTGGTGTCGGGTCTGTGGGTGTCAATCTCCAAGCATACACATATTTTGTGTTTCCAAATGCGTCTACATATTTATATAAGTATTTCCCGTCTGTTCGTTGGCTCTCTCCAGTATGCAGGATACGTCCTTTACTATCCCGTCTTTTTTCTTTCATGGTGTCTGCTCCTTTCCTTGTTGGAAAGAGCCTTGATATGACTTGTGTTCATCATAACACATACAAGGCTCATTTGCATTAGATTGCGTCCAATTTGTCAATGACCTTTTCAAACTGTCGGCGTTTAATCTGTATGCGGTTGCCATTCATAATGAGCCAGCCAGCGTCCTTGTTTTCCTCTGCCAAGCGTCTTAACTTGTTTTCTCCGATACGGAAATACTTTGACGCTTCTTCAATGGTAAGGGTGTATTTTTCCCATACAGGAATATCGTTGTTATTCATCAGATACCCCCTTTCCCATGTTTCGTGTCATACTGGATATAGGGGATAAGGTCGGTGCGGTTTATCCTCTGTAAGTGGGCGGTTAGTTTACTGGAAAGGGAATTGCTGTATCTTGCCTTATCAAGCATAGTTCCCACTTTTTCCAGTCCACCTAATGCGTCATGTTCTTCCAAGAAGTAAAAACTTTTGACAGCGGAAATCACGCCACCCTCTGTGAGCCATTGCTGTGTTTCTTCAAGGGAATTATGCTGTTTTGGTACTTGCAGTTTTAAGACTTCCACAGCCCCTAAAAAGCGTTCCCAAAACCGACACGTTTTCCATCTGCTCTTATTACTTTCATTTCTGTTTGGCACGACAAAGCGTAGGTTGCTTGCCAGCAGTCCGAAAGCCAGTTCCCCAAGTTCCAGCGGTCTGTCTTTGAATGTCATGGCAAAAGCATGAGCCTTATCATCACGCAGTTGCATTTCTGTCCGTTTCCAACTGCCGACTTCATCAAGTGTCTTATTATGTTTTGAACAGACTTCCTTATCTTTATCATAAAAGCGGTAGGACAATCCCGATTTACCAGCACCGATATAAACGGTCTTTGCGGTGTCGAAATCATCAAACTTGCTTTCGTCAAAGTGGTAGCCCTCACTATTCGAGATAAATTCCTCTTTTTCGCATTTCTTCTTTATCTGCTCTATGGTAAAGAATGGCTTTTCGTTCTTATCATCAATGGCAATATCAAGTCTTGTGAAATGGAAGTTATCCAGTCCGTATCTTCGCTCACAGCGTCGGAACATATCCCCAAAGGTATAATTCCTACTGTCGAGAATACGGAAAATATCATCACAACCTCTGCCAGTCATAACAAGATAACAGCCTAGCCCCTGTGGGTTGTCCTCTGTCTTTCTTGCGTCCCCCGATACATAAATATCTCCAATCTGCCAGCGTGCTTGATACGTCTTGAATTTAACGCTTGCCGGATAGACATTGAAAATGTCAGTCGGTAAACCTAAAATGTGCATGATTACATCTTCAGCAGTTGCAGTATCAAATACAATGCTGATGTAATCAATCTTAACGGATAAATTTTTGTGTGTAGTTATAGTGCATTACTCCTTTCGTATGTCCCCGTTTTTTTGCGGGGTAAAAATTGTGTTTTTTCCTTTATTTATCACAGTTTCTAGGTACTATGACATGTATACGCAGGGCGGTGTTACATATACGCCCTTTACGAACGCCTAAAGGCGTTCCCTTTCTTCCTGTGTCTGCCCCGTTCTTAACGCTCACGAGCCTTGTAAGGCTCGTGGCTAAACGGAACAGCCCCAGTCAGAAACCTTATTTTCGGTCTGATAGTCCATGCTTATTCATGCTATCAAAGTGAAAATATATATTTTATATGCTTACTCAAGCGTGTGATTGACCCTAGCGTGCTTAATCACTCTGTCTAATACGATAATAACTCCATTAGAATTACTTGTCAAGAAGTTTTTGTTGACTTTTAGATATAGATTAAGTATGATATGCTTATAAATACCAAGAAAAGCAACGAAAGGAGCGGTTATACTAAGTTATGGAGCATTATGAAAAGAAAATCAGTTTCTTAGGAGAAAACATACAGACCATAAGAAAACACAGAGGAATGAAACAACAGGAACTTGCGGACAAAATCGGTATCAATATGCAGAGCCTTTCCAAGATTGAACGTGGCGTGAATTATCCTACCTTTGATACGTTAGAGAAGATAATGGACGTGCTGGGTGTAACGCCCAATGAATTATTGTCGGGAGAATGGAAGTATATTGACCACACCGAGCCCTATATCATGGATATTATCAAACGGGAACAAGACTTCAATGTTTCCTTAGATTACCTGTCTGAAAATGAATTTTTCGATGATGAAAAAGAATGCACATTTTACAAGGCATATAAACTCATACAGTATATCCATAACTACATTACCAATGAGGTTACGGAGTTGGAAGAACTTATGGAAATCAAGCAGTTGATACAGCGTCAAAAACTGGAACGCATGATAAAAGTGCATAAGGAAATGCGAGGGTTAGACCGATACAGAGAACAGCCCAAAGAGTATAAATACCATGACCCTTATGATGATTGGATATTTCGTCAGCTTGCGGATATAGACAACAGAAACAACATTCCCGACACTTCTCCACAAGTAGACTTCAATGAAGCAGACTATGAAGATTATCTAAAGGCGAAATGGAACAGAGGTCTTTAATTTCCTCTTGCATGGAAGATACAGCAAACAAAAAGCCCAGTAAAGAGTGCAAAGCACCACCAATGGTGGCAAGGCTCTTGACAGGGCTTTTTCTTTTCTGTTGTGGGGTAATCAAGAGGAAGAAAGAAAAAGTGTGCATTTTTGTTCCATAAATGCTAAGGGTATGCTGATTTTTATTGTGGCGGATATATGGAACTGTTATAATATGGATATGAAGAAAGCGACAAATTTGAAAGTGTTAATAATTTTCAAACAGCCTCATTGCATGGAAATAAGAAACAGACTATCCTTAAAGTAGGAGGTGGCACAAATGGCAAATGAAGATAAAAAAGATTTTAATGCTATGTTGCATGATAGTAAGGATATGCCAAAATTTCAAATTATCATAGACCAGAAAAGTATTGAGAAATATGGTGGAAACAAAATGTATTTTGCTCCCCCGATTGACTATGACAAAGTAATGAAAAAAGTTCCGTATGGTAAAGTGATTACGGTTGGAAAAATACGAGAACACTTTGCAAAATTGAGTGGTGCAGATTTTACAGAGCCGATTACAGCGGGTATATTTGTTTCTATTGTAGCGTGGGCGAGTTATCAGCGTTCCGAAGATGAAACACCCTATTGGAGAACATTAAAAGCAAACGGAGAATTAAATGCTAAATATCCAAATGGTATTGAAGCACAGAAAGAAAAATTAGAAGCAGAGGGACATACCATTATTCAAAAGGGGCGTAAAAATATACGATACTATGTAAAGGACTATGAAAATTCTCTTTTTGATTTGAAATAGGCAAATTCTATTTCACAATTTCATATCTCTATACACAAAGCAGTTAGTCTTAGGATTGACTGCTTTTTTCATACCTAAATTTCAGATTGGAGTGATGAAATGGTGTTTGTTAGAGCTGTTCACTAAGATTATCGGTGCATAAAATTTTATTGTGGTGCAGATATGAAAATGATATAATGTGGATATGAAGAAACGGACAAACTAGAATTTGTCGAGCTGGTTAGTTCGAGATAATTTTGAGTTTGTTAAGATGTGGTGCACTTGATGGAATCACAGGTACGACATCATATTATGGAGGATGAAATAGATGATAGGTTTGATTGTTGCGAGGTCAAAGAATAATGTTATAGGCAAGAATGGTAATATACCATGGAAAATAAAGGGAGAACAAAAGCAATTTAGAGAGTTAACAACGGGTAATGTGGTTATTATGGGGCGAAAGTCTTATGAAGAAATCGGTCATCCGTTGCCTAATAGAATGAATATTGTTGTTTCCACCACAACAGAGTATCAAGGAGATAATTTAGTTTCAGTTAAATCATTAGAAGATGCATTATTATTGGCTAAAGGACGAGATGTATACATATCTGGTGGATATGGACTATTTAAGGAAGCTTTGCAAATAGTAGATAAAATGTATATCACAGAAGTAGATTTAAATATTGAAGATGGAGATACATTCTTTCCAGAATTTGATATCAATGATTTTGAAGTTTTGATAGGGGAAACACTTGGTGAGGAAGTGAAATATACGAGAACATTTTATGTAAGGAAAAATGAATTGAGTAGATTTTGGATTTAGGGTGTTTTCATAAATATATTGCTTTTTATGCATATATAAATTGTTGTAAGACAAATCCCAGTTTGACAATTTCATATCCATACACACAAAGCAGTTAGTCTTAGGATTGACTGCTTTTTAAAAAGACACCATTTAGGTGTAATGATGTCTTTTGGGTGTTATTTTATAGGTCATATCAAGGCTCATTCAATCGTGGTAAATTCGTGGTAAAATGAGTTTTTTCTATACTTCAAAATACTTGAAAGTATAGTGTTTATGCGGATAATCGAAAATTAGATATAAAATTTTATATAAATAATATATTTCTACACAATAATATCGACAATATACCTTTTATGTAATATAATGTCATACTCTATCTTCCCCTTTCAATATGTGCTCTTGATTGTGCTCGTGCACTTTCACTGCCTTTTGTTCCGTTTTCTTGACCTTCGATTGATAAATGTACTAAACTGAACAAGTGACCTGCACATATGTGCGCACATTATTTACTTTTACTAATACAAGAGAGGATAAATCATGTCAAAATTCAGTGAGAAATGTAAAGAGTTGCTTATAGAAAACGGTTACAACGTATACCGCCTTTCTCAGGCAGCATCTCTGGAACGTACCACACTTCAGAGAATGGTTACTGGTAAAAGATTGCCCGGACCTGAATTTGTCGAACATTTCTGTCAGGCGCTTCGGATTTCACTGCCTGAAAAGAAAGAAATAATGGAATTATATAAAATGGAAGCCATCGGTGAAACTGCTTACCGGAACCAAACCACAATCCTTCACCTTTTTGAAAAACTATCTGCTTTGGAAAAAAATGAAGGATTTAACAAAAGATCAATCGTTGATTATGGCGAAATGAAACTGATTTCACCTATCTCAAATGATAAATACGAAACCGAACTATTATTGCAATATGTTCTCAGGAAGACTATACAGGAACAAGAGTCTCCTGAACTTTACACTAATCTTCCAGGTACAGATACATTGCTTCCACATTATCTGAAGCTTCTGATCCCGCAATACGGTAAGACTATTCTGATAAAGCATCTGATCCATTTCCAGACGAATGCATCCTATGCTTATGAAAATCTGGAGACACTGCACCAGATTATTCCGTTGTGTTTTTCGGCCGGCATCAATTACATGCCTTTTTATTATTATAGTAAGCTTTCCCGAAACGATCAGCCGAACCTTATATATCCATTCTATATTATTACGGAAAAATATGTACTACAATTGGCATCCGATCTTTCAAAAGGAATCCTTCATTCGGATTCTTCGATTTTACAGGAATATACAAAAGAATTTCAGAATTGTCTGGAGCATTCGTCCCCACTATTACAGCAAAGTAAAGATCTTGATGAAGCGCTCCAACTTTATATGACTTCATTTGATACAATTCAGGACTCAACCAGTCTGGCCGCCACTCCTTGTGACAGTGATTTCATGGATAATGAATATTTTTTTGATCGGGTAAAAGAATATTCTCCGGAATATGCTCCACTTACAAAAGCATATGGAGCTTTTTTAAATGTTCTGAAGCATATCAACCGGAAGGACTTTTTTACCATCAGTGGCTTTCAGAAGTACTGTGAATCTGGAATCTCATCAGGTACCAGTAGTATTGTCATGCCTCAATTTTCACCTGAAGAGAGAATCACCTCTCTTAAATATTTTCTGGAACATTTTTCGAATGAGAAGGACCATATGCTGAATTCTACTTTCAGTTATCCGGATTCTTTATATATTGAATTACGCAATAATCATTCATTGTTCCTTATCAACCTTGCAGATAAAGCGAACATTTCTTTTATCATCATTCAGGAAAGTAGTATCTGCAATGCATTTTCTGAATTTTTCCAATTATTGGCCGATTCGGAATACATAACTCCAGAGAACCAGACACGCACACTTATTCAGAAATACATCCAGCAATTGAAACAACTGACATTTGGTATTACTCCCTAGAATTTTTTCATTTCTTCTTGTGGCTTTTTTATTTTCTCTCTGATCTACAAAACCTAGCACTGGCAGTTTCTTTCGAACACATGACGATATAAATTAAGGAGGTGTACATCCAAAACATACACCTCCTTATCTATTTACTCCGAATTCCTGCATACTCCGTATACTTCTCAAATGCCGACGGTATCGAATATTCTTTTTTTATCTGCTCCGGATGAATGAACAGAAAACCTTCCTCATTCGTCTTCTCCAGTTCATCTACGGTCACTTCATAACCTGTCATATGCCATTCAATATGACTGAAGATATGTTTCGCCTCCGGAAGTTCCTGTATGCGGACCGGCATCAGACCAATCTTCTTGCTGTATTCCGTAACTTCAGCCATTGAAAATTTTCCTTCCAGATTCGGGAATTCATATAATCCGGCCAGCAATCCTTTTGCCGGACGTTTTCGGATTGCAATCTGTTTACCGTCTTTGAAGATCAGTACAGTTCTTTCTTCGATCTTTCTGGCCTTTGCTTTCTTCTTTACCGGTATCTCCGCTGTCAGATTCTCTGCATGTGCAATACAATACTCTTTTACCGGACATTGTTCACATTTCGGTCCCCCGTTCGGAACACACACAATTGCCCCTAGTTCAATCAGTCCTTGGTTAAAATCGCTGGCGGCATCTGTAGGTATCACCTGTTCCAGTGCACTTTCTATCTTTTTGCGGACGCTTTGTTTCATGATATCTTCATAGCTACCCGTAATTCTGGAAATCACCCTGAGCACATTGCCATCCACTGCCGGTTTCGGGATTCCATAGGCAAATGCACTGATCGCCCCCGCCGTGTAATTGCCAATTCCCTTCAATTGCAATATTTCTTCATAAGTATCCGGAAACCTTCCCGCATGATCAACCATGATCTGCTGTGCCGCTTTCTGCATATTTCGTACACGATTATAATATCCTAATCCTTCCCACAGTTTCAGCAGTTTGTCTTCTTCTGCTTCTGCAAGATCTTTCACTGTCGGAAGTGCTTTTAAGAACCGGTCATAATATCCTTTTACTGCTTCTACCCGTGTCTGCTGCAGCATGATCTCGGATACCCATACCCTGTATGCATCCGGATTATGGCGCCACGGCAGATCCCGTTTATTCTCCCGATACCAGTTCACCAACGGCTTTACAATATTTCTAAGCTCTGCCTCTGAGGACATCTTCGGTTCCTGCAGTTCTCTGTCTTTTTTTGATTTTGCTTCTTCGACTTTCACTTCTGTTTTTTTCACTACTTTATGTTCCATCTGTTTCTCCATTGTCCATTTGGGAAACAAGTGCCTTTTCTGTTGTTTCCTCACTTATTTTATTTTCGAACATATGGTTTATTATAACTTATCTCTCTATACAACGTCAAAGCCCTTTTCCTGGAAATGTCGTCTTGGGGAAGACACTTTCAGGAAAAGGGCTCTTAGAAGGGAATGTGGCTGATCCTTGCCACTAACAATATTATCGTTTGAATTTATTATATCCCCGTTTTCTTTAAATTACCAATTGGTTATTCTCATGTACTTATAGGCATTTTCTATATGTCATATTCTATTGAATCCTTTCATTTTTTCTATTATTATAGGTATTTTCTATTTCATTTTATCCTTATAGAAAAAACTAATTGGAAAATTCATTTAGAAAAGCCTATACTATTCATAGAAAATAAATATGAATATTTAGGAGGTATTCGGTATGTCAATTACAGCGGAAACAGCGAAAGCTCATGCTAACGATCCTGCCGTATTATGTTGTAGAGCAGAAGGCGGAATTACAATTGAACCAGCAAACTTAGAGGATCCGGCAATCTTCGATGAATTAGTAGATTCAGGTCTTTTAAATCTTGATGGATGTCTGAAGATCGGACAGGTTCTGGGAGCAAAATTAACAAAGACCAGTGATTCTCTCTGTCCACTGACAGCAGACAATGTAGACGGATTCAAGACTGATGATGAATTAGCAGCAGAAGAGGCTCCTGCCAAAGAGGAAGCTCCTGCTGAGGCTGCACCTGCTGCAAGCGTTCAGGGTGCTGTTACTACAATTAAGCATGGTAAAGTAGTCATCTCTATCAAAGAAGGAAAAGATATTTATCTGGAACTTCCTATCTAGTTTGAAGAGAACATACAAAATTTTCTTATAAGGACAAAATGGCAGATATCCCCCAAATGATATCTGCCATTTTTATTCTTAATACTACATATTCTATTTTTCTGCTTCTGCTGCTTCTTCAACATCTTCCGTCCAGTTCATTCTTCCATAACGCAATGTCACCGCATGGATCTCTTTCTGTAATTTCACAGATAACTGGTTCTTGCGGATTCTCCACTTCCAGTTTGTTCCAACAGTTGACGGTGTATTCATACGGCACTTGTTATCAAGGCCCAGATAATCCTGCATCGGGATCACGCACCATTTTGCTGCGCTTCTCATGATCAGACTGATCAGAGGCTTATTCAGTTCCGCCTCCGGTGTATAGGTATCACAGAGATATTCGCGGGTCAGCCTCTGCTCATCCTTACTGATGCTTCCCCACCAGCCAACAAGTGTCTCATTGTCGTGAGTTCCTGTGTAAGCAACACTGTTCACCGGATAATTGTGCGGTAGATAGTCGTTCGCAGATCCGGAATCTCTCGAATCAAATGCAAATTCCAGCACCTTCATGCCTGGGAATCCGCTGTCTCTTACCAGATCACGTACGCTGTCCGTAACATATCCAAGGTCTTCTGCGATAACCGGTTTTTCACCCAGTGCTTCTCGTACTTTCCAGAACAGATCCATGCCAGGCCCCTTTTCCCAGTGTCCGTCTACTGCCGTCTCTGCCCCGTATGGAATAGAGAAATACTCATCGAATCCACGGAAATGATCGATTCTTACCACATCATACAGGCGGAATACATAAGCCAGACGAGATATCCACCACTGATAGCCGGTTTCCTTATGATATCCCCAGCGGTACAGTGGATTTCCCCATAACTGTCCGGTTGCAGAGAATCCGTCCGGCGGGCATCCGGCTACGGCAACCGGTACATTTTCCTCATCCAGCTGGAATAATTCCGGATGTGCCCAGGTATCTGCGCTGTCCATTGCCACATAGATTGGGATATCGCCGATGATCTGAATTCCTTTTTTATTGGCATATGCTTTCAACTGCATCCACTGTTCATAGAACTTGAATTGCATATACTGCTGGAATTCAATATCAAAATACAATTCTTCACGGTAATAATCCATGGCAGGTCCCCAGCGCAGCTTGATATCATCTGCCCACAACTTCCATTCCACACCGTCAAATCTGTCTTTAACTGCCATAAATAATGCATAATCTGACAGCCACCAGCTGTTCTCTTCTACAAACTTCTGATATTCTGCATTCTCATGTACCTTACTTCTTTCGTAAGCTTTTCGAAGAAGCGGATAACGCCCTTCGTAAATCTTTTTATAATCAATACTCCCTTTTGCTTTTCCCCAGTCTACAGCCTCACATTCCGCCTTTGTCAGAACACCTTCTTCCACCAGTGCCTCCAGACTGATGAAATATGGGTTTCCCGCGAATGTAGAAAATGACTGATACGGGGAATCCCCGTAACTTGTAGGACCAAGTGGCAGGATCTGCCAGTAACTCTGACCTGCTTTCTTCAGCCAGTCTACAAATTCATATGCACTTTTTGAGAAACAGCCGATTCCATATTCAGATGGAAGGCTGCTGATCGGCATGAGTATGCCTGCTGCTCTTTCGCTCATCTTTCTTTCCCTCTTCTTTTTTCTATTTATTTTGATTTCCTTTTTGCTTTATATTTTTGCAGATGTCTTATTATAAAATGATCCATTATACCGTTATCATAACTCCATAATGATCCGATACAACCGGTGCATTCTTTCCGTTACAGATAACATTTGATGAGCGGACATCTGCCGGAATAATTGCCACTCCGTCTCCTAATACCTTATCTGAAAACACCGGATCCGGTACTTCACTTAAAGGCACTGCCTTTCCGGTTAACGGCGCAAGAATTACTTCTGGAACCTTTTTACTCTCATTCTCGTTCACAACGAAACCTCCTCATGTTTTTCTCATCTGCACTTCTTTTGCATTTGTTTTACGCAATCGTTTGCATTAATTATATGCAGTTTTTGCATTGTTTTCAATTAGTATTTTACTTTTTGCTCTTATTTCTACTTTTTTTACAATTTTGCATTATTGTTTTTGTGCACTTTCCCTACGTTTTCTCATGCGTGCGTTTGCGCAATATTTCATGCAAATGCATTGCAATGTTGTTTTCTTTGCTGTAAAATAAAAATATATGAAAAATCTATGATATCAGAACGTATAAAACAAGAATATCAGAACTACAAAACAAACGGAGGTTATCTTTATGGCAGTAACGATCAAGGACGTGGCTGCGCTGGCAGGAGTCTCTCCTTCCACCGTGTCCAGAACCTGTAAAAATAATCCATCCATCAGCGAAGAAACGAAAGAACGTGTCAGAAAGGCTATGGCGGAACTGGGGTATGAGCCGAATTTCCAGGCAAGCAATCTTGCCTCTCAGAATTCGCGTACCATTGGCATCATTCTCCCCGCTTCCGCAAAAGAAGTCTATGAGAACTCCTTCTATCTGGAAGCAATCCAGGGAATCAGCCATTATTGTAATGGCAGACAGTATATGACAACAATTGTAACCGGGCAGGATGAAGCAGAGATCCTTGACGCCGTTCGCTCTATGTCCAGAAGTGGCAAAGTAGACGGTTTCATCATACTGTATTCCAAGAAAGATGATCCCGTCATCGATTACCTTTTTAACGAAGGTCTTTTATATATTCTGATTGGAAAAGCAACACAGTATACCAACCAGACTATCTATATTGATAATGATAACCTGCTTGCCGGAAGAGAAGCGGCTGAATATCTTTATCAGCTTGGACACCGCCGGATTGCCTACCTTGGTTCCGACAGCTCCCTGATGTTCTCTGCCGATCGCAAAGCCGGTTACCAGCTTGCGCTTGCAAGCCACCAGCTCCCGGTTCGTCCGGAATATTGCGTGGAAGTAAAGAATGTATCAGAGAATAACGAAGAAGCCATACGCGGGCTCCTTATGCAGAAAGACCGCCCGACAGCAATCCTGGTCAGCGACGATATCCTCGCCGTCTCTTTAGAAAGAGTCTGTCTGGAAAACCATCTTGCAATCCCGGAAGATCTGTCGATCATCTCCTTCAATAACTCTTTGTTCGCAAGACTGACCTCACCGCAGTTAACATCAATCGACATCGGAGCAGGCCAACTCGGAAGTGAAGCCGCCTCCCAGATCATCAACCACATAGAAAATCCAAATCTCCTTGCAACCAAGATCATTGTTCCTCACCACCTGATCGAACGGGACAGCTGTTGTAAAATATAACCTGTAAGAGATTTTGTTATAACATCATAAAACACAAAAAAGGAAATATATAATGTTATAAGGTTTTCCGCATAGCAAACGAAAACATTTACATTATATATTTCCTTTTCATTTTTCATTATAAAATCTTAGATAAAAATTCCTTAAGACGAGGATCTTTTGGATTCTCAAAAAATTCCTCCGGTTTTGCCTGTTCTTTTATCTGTCCCGCATCTATAAAGATAACTCTGGAACCAACTTCCTTGGCAAATCCCATCTCGTGTGTTACCACAACCATCGTCATGCCTTCTCTTGCAAGCTGTTTCATCAGCTCCAGAACTTCTCCTACCATCTCCGGATCGAGTGCCGATGTCGGCTCGTCAAACAGAATCACATCCGGATCCATTGCCAGCGAACGGACAATTGCAATTCTCTGTTTCTGACCGCCGGATAACTGCGATGGATACGAATCTGCCTTTTCGGCAAGTCCTACTCGTTCCAGAAGTTCCATTGCTCTTTTATCTGCCTCTTCCTTACTCTTTCCAAGAAGCTTGATCGGAGCAAGTGTGATATTTTCCTTGATCGTCTTATGTGGGAATAAATTAAAGTGCTGGAACACCATTCCCATCTTCTGACGGTGCTTGTTAATATCCACATGTTTGTCTGTAATATCCACACCTTCAAAATAGATATGTCCCTGATCTGGAACCTCAAGAAGATTCAGAGAACGCAGGAATGTTGACTTACCGGAACCGGATGGTCCTACAATAACGACCACTTCTCCTCTGTGAATCTCCTCGTCAATCCCATTCAGCGCATGGAAATCCCCGTATATTTTATGCAGACCTTCTACTTTGATCAGTACATCATCTTTCTTAGTGGTCACTGTTTCTCAACCTCCTCTCCAGTAAGCTGACAAGCTTGGTAAATATCATTACCATTGCCAGATAGATCAGTGCAACGGCGATCAACGGCATAAATGCATCATATGTACGGCTTCGAATGATATCCCCGCCTTTAGTCAGGTCCTGTAATGCGATATAACCGGATACAGAAGTTTCCTTTAACAGAGAGATAAATTCATTACAAAGTGTCGGGAGTACATTCTTAAATGCCTGTGGCATAACAATATACATCATCGTCTGTGCATAGTTAAATCCAAGGCTTCGCCCTGCTTCAAACTGTCCGTTATCGATAGACATAATACCAGAACGGAATATCTCGGCAACATATGCACCCGAGTTAATACCAAATGCTACGATCGCAACGACAACCTTACTGATATCAACACTTCCAAATATAATAAAGTAAATGATCATCAGCTGTACAACTACTGGTGTTCCACGGATCACCGTCAGATAAACTTTACAGATTGCATTCAGAATCTTCAATTTGCCGGTCTTATCATGTGTTGTACGGACAATTGCAATCAAAAATCCAAGTACTACACCAATCAATACTGCAAATACAGTAACCAGCAAAGTAATCTTCAGACCATCTGTAATATATCTCCAGCGGTTATCATCTATAAAATTCGAAATAAAACTACTTTTCAATTCCTGCATATTCTCATCCTACTCTTCTGGATTATTTCTTAACGATGATCATCTGTTTTCCTGTGTAATAGGAATCAGAAAAATCTACCTGTTTCTCTCTTCCCTTTGTAACAGTCATACCAGCCGCACCAAAATCTGCTTTTCCGCTGTCAACTGCTGCAATAATTGAGTCAAATTCCATATCATTTACAGTAAGTTCCATACCGAGCTTATCTGCGATTGCCTGTGCAAAGTCTACATCAACACCAACAATCTTGTTATCTTCATAATATTCATATGGCTCAAATGCTGCATTTGTTGCCATCACAAGTTTACCATTAGAATGATCGACATCTGCCGGAGACTCATATCCTTTTTCTTCTGTTCCGTCGATATAATATCCAACGATCTTGTCAAATGTTCCGTCTTCTTTCAGTTCCTTGATTGCTGCGTTGAATTTGTCTTCCAGCTCTGTATTGCCCTTTTTAAAGCACATTGCATAATCTTCTTCTACATAAGGTGTCTCAAGAATCTTCAGTCCGTCATTTGCATCTACAAATGCTTTTGCAGGCTCGTTATCAATAACAACTGCATCGATCTTTCCTTTTACCAGTGCCTGTACTGCATCTGCACCTTTATTAAAACGCTCTACATGATCATCACCGAAATCATCAGAACAGTAGATATCGCCTGTTGTACCTGTCTGAACACCAATCTTTGCATCCTTAAGATCATCTGCACTTTCAATTTTCTTTTCCTCTTTTTTAGATCCGCATGCTGCCATAGAACATACACATGCACCAATCAGCATTACACTGATAAGTTTCTTTAATTTCATAATCTTTTCCTCCATTCTTTTGACAAACTGTATAAAAATACATATATACTTAATATATTATCATGTTTTAATCAAAAAACAAGTGGATAATTCCACATATTCGCAAAACATCCACCCATTTTCTTTATACATTTCTATGCAATTACAGTCTGAATAATAGTCCATACAATGATCAGACCGCCCAAAACGATACGATAATATCCAAATACTTTAAAATCATGCTGTTTGATATATCCCATAAGGAACTTGATCGCAATAACCGATAATCCAAAAGACACGATACATCCAAGCATCAGAAGACCAAATTCTGCGCCTGTAAAATGGAAACCGAATTTGATCAGTTTCAAAAGACTGGCACCAAACATTGCCGGAATTGCCAGGAAAAATGTAAATTCTGCAGCCACTTCTCTTGATACTCCGATCAGCAGTGCTCCGACAATCGTAGCTCCTGATCTTGATGTTCCCGGTATCAGCGCAAGCATCTGGAAGAAACCGATCCATAATAACATCTGTACACTTAACTGGGAGATCCTTGTCACAGAAGGTTTTTTGCCTGCATTATGATTTTCTACAACGATAAATAAGATACCATATACGATCAGCATCACTGCTACCGGAATCGGTTTATAGAAGATCTCATCCAGAATATCATTGAACAGAACTCCTACGATTCCTGCAGGTACCGATGCGATCAGTACCTTGATCCACATCTGCCAGGTCAGCATCTTCTGCTTGTGGCTCTTTCTTGGTGAAAACGGGTTCAACTTATGAAAATACAGTACTACAACTGCCATGATCGCACCTAACTGGATAACCACATCAAACATCTCCATAAATGCATCACTCATACTTGGTTTCAGCACATTTCCAACCAGAATCAGATGTCCGGTACTGCTGACAGGAAGCCACTCTGTGATTCCCTCTACAATTCCTAAAATTATAACCTTGATAATATCTAACATGTTGCGCTCCTTTCCTTAATCCAGCACATATTTTTCTATAAATTTCGCAATGCCCTCTTCGTCATTGGATAATGCCACATAATCTGCTGCTTCTTTTACGGAAGGAATGGCATTTTCCATTGCCACACCCGTTCCTACTTCTTTCAGCATCTTCAGATCATTGTTGCCATCTCCGAACGCCATGATTTCTTCTCTTGGAATTCCAAGAAGCTTTCCAAGTTCGATCATTGCTTTTCCCTTGTTCACTCCTGCTGCATTAATCTCCAGATTCATCGGAAGCGCTCCCGTGATCTCAATTCCCGGAACATCTTCGATCTCTTTTCTGGCCGCATCACGATCTTCCACAGAAGTAAATAACGCCTGGATCTTATCTACAGGAAGTTTCGTCTCATCAAATTTGACTCTCACATCATCCACTGCCACACGTGTAGACATAATATAATTCGCCATTGCCGGAACACTCAGATATTTACCAATATGTTCCAGTGCTTCCCGCGAGGCATAGCCTACGCCATCAAAATAAATCTCCCGAAATGTATCATAATGTTCGAATACGTCCATCATTACTTCTGCAATATCATGTGGAAGCAGTTCCTCTACAATTGCTTCATTCTTCTCAAGATCTATAACTCTTCCGCCGTTCGCAGTAACCGCATAACGTATGCCCGGGAATTCCAGCAATTCCTTTGGCACTCCCGTAATAGGTCTTCCCGTCGCCGGCATCACAATAATTCCCTGTTCAATCGCTCTTTTCAACACATCTTTCGTATATTGTGTCAACTCTTTGTCAGATTTTAAAAGTGTTCCATCCAGATCCATTCCAATCATTCTGGTTTTAATTTTCATATGTAATTAATTCCTTTCCTTCTCTTAAAAACATAAGAAGTTTCTTACTGATCTTATTCTCTCCCTGTTCATATGCCTTTTCTCCGTGATCGATCATTTTTTCAACGATATCTTTATTTCCGGCCGGAGCAAACAACACTGTATCTTTTCTCGGAATCATGATGATCAAATCATCCTTCAACTTGTCTGCGCAGACCTGCCAGATATGCTTAAAGCACACGGAACTTGCCTCATGATGTCCGTCTGCTACGATCCCATATCCCCCATACCAGGTATTCGCAATTACAAATTCTACATCTCTGTTCAGATTTTCACAAGCTTTATGATACAGTTTTATGATATCACATTCAGGCGGAAGCATGTTATCCTTTAAGATCTCATATATATCTTCCCCTCTTTTAATTGCAAACACTACGTTCAGATCCCCAAGGAACCCAATTACAGGTGCATCTTCTTCCGAAAAATGCTTTCCATTCAAAGCCTGGGAATCCGTAAGCTCTGCTTTTATCCACGGATAGATCTGCTCACTGATATTTTCCAATTTATAATTTTCTTCTTCGTATTTTTTCATATTATATATATTCCTCTCTTATTCAGACATTCTACCTATTTATTTTATACATAATTCTTTCCTCTGTAAACCTTTTCCGAATTAGTTTACATAAAGTTTAATATATCTTTAACCTGCCAAAAGAAACCTAAAATTTGCTTTATAATGAATTTTGTTGTATAATAGATAAGCATTCGCGAAAAGGGAAAGGATATGTTTATGATAAGTATGAAAAAGAAACGAGCATTACGATCGGCTTTGGCAATTACCATCTGCACCGTAACAATTGCTTCTGTTAGTACTCCGGTATATTCAGCACCTTCGACAGATGAATTGGAAAATACCACCTCTGATCTCAAAGGTGAGTTAAACGATTTAAACAGCCAGTTATCTTCTTTAAGTAAAGAGCTGGACACTGCTTCCAGTCAGGTAGAGGATCTGGCTGCCAAAGTAGAAAAATCAAAACTGGATCTAGCTTCTGCTCAGCTTGATGAGGAAGCTCAGTATGATTCCATGAAAGATCGTATCAAATTCATGTATGAAGGCGGCGGAGCATCTCTGGTTCAGATTCTGCTCACTTCCGAAAATATGGGAGATTTTCTGAATAAAGCTGAATATGTTGCAACTATCAGTAAGTATGACCGCTCTATGCTGGAAGAATTACAGCAGGTTCGTGCTAATGTAGAAAAGAAACAGAAAGATCTGGAAGAACAGCAAAGCAAACTTTCCGGACTTCAGGAAACATTGACAAGCAAACGTGATGAACTGAATTCAAAGATTTCATCCACTTCCGGAGAACTGGCAAATTATCAGGCACAGTTGGATCGTGCCAAAGCTGCCGAGGAAGCATTAAAGCTTGCACAGAATGATAAAATATCTGGCTCTGTAAAATCAGAAGCCTCAAAACCAAGTAACTCAACCAATACTACGAATAACGCGAATAAAACAAATTCAACAACAAACGGTTCGACTAATCAAAATAAAAATAACACCACTAATAATACCGGCAACAATACTACCAACACAGGCAACAACACCAATGTATCTACAACGGATGTCGCATTATTAGCGGCAATCCTTCAATGTGAGGCAGGTAGTTATGATGGAATGCTTGCTGTTGCAACTGTTATCATGAACCGCGTAGCAAGCCCGGCTTATCCGAATACTCTGCGTGCTGTTATATACCAGTCAGGACAATTCGCTCCAACCTGGAATGGTTCATTGAATAAAGTACTGAGTAAAGGTGCTTCATCCACTGCTTATTCTGTAGCTCGGGCTGCACTTGGTGGTGCAAGACATTCTGCAGTTATCAATTGTCTGCAGTTCAGATCCGCGTCAACCGGTGTATCCGGAATCAACATTGGTGGAAATGTATTTTTCTAATTTTATTTAGTAGCTGACATTGTCTCCTGCATACTATGGTATAAAAAATAAGCCTCATTTTGAGGCTTATTTTTTATACCATAGTACACGGTAGAAATTAGCGGCAACACCTTTCCTGTATTAATATCATCTATTCATACTCCATAACATCGATCCATTTCATCAAGAAGTCTTTTTCCAGACGGATATCTTTCCCAAGCTCTGCAGCAGCTACGATTGGCAGCCATTGTTCTACATACTGTCTTGCTGTGTCACTCTTCTTGCAGAATAACTTAAGATAAAGATCTGCACTTTCCTGATCATGTAATGCAAATAACAGATATGTCATTGCAGCATCTGCACTTGCATTTCCCTGTGAAGCATGTGCCCAGTCGATCACTGTCATCTTTCCGTTCTTTTCAACAATCACATTACTCGGGTTAAAATCACCGTGACACAATTTCGTATGCTTCGGCATTCCTTCCAATCTGGTCAAAAGCTCATAACGTTCTGTTGCATCCAAATCTTTCAGACTTCTTATCTCATCTGCCAGTTTGTCTTTTAATTTCGGTAATGTTGTGGCCGTTTTGCTCTGTACTTTAAGCTGAAGATCTACAAAATCTGACATGTATTTTTCAAGATTGGCACGGTCAACTTTCATCATCTCTTCCAAAGTTTTTCCTTCTCTGTTCTCAATGAGCAGTGCCCATTCTCCATTAATCTGAGTTACCTCTTTTAATTTTGGAATATCCAATCCTGTTTCTTCAACTTTCACTGTATTCAATGCTTCATTAAATACCGCTGACTTCGGATGATCTGTTGCAAATATTTTAACAATACCTTCCTCTGTCTTATAAACTGATTTATAAGGTCTCTCTACGATTAAATTTTTCTTCTCAAGCTTCATACAGATTCCTCCTTTTTATTGAATCTTTGGCCCCTTCCTTCTTGTTATCTGTATTATATACCTTATTATCAGATTTTTAAATAGTTTTTTGATATTTTTTTCACTATTTTTTATCGTATATATTTATTGTTATTTTTTTAACATTATTATCCGTCTATTCTCCCAAGTAACAGATCCGATTCTGAAAATCATTCTACTCGAAACATCCCTTTACATTTTCCATCTTTCTTTGCATAAGAAAAAGTGCAACGTTGAACGCTGCACTTTTTCTATGCTAAATACATTATCCGATTTGCAAACAAAAACTCTTGGATATTATATTTTTGCCTGTTTTATTTTCCATAATAGCATTTCAGGTAGATTTCTTTCATCTCACTCATAAGTGGATATCTTGGGTTAGCTCCTGTACACTGGTCGTTGAATGCCTGCTCTGTCATATCATCCAATGTATCCAGGAAGTATTTCTCATCTACACCGTAATCTTTGATTGTCTTCTTAATGCCAATCTTCTCTTTGAGTTCTTCCAGTTTAGCGATGAAGTTCTCAAATACTTCTTCATCTGTCTTACCTTTGCATCCTGCAAAACGTCCTAATTCTGCGTATCTTGCAAGTGCATGTGGATACTGATACTGAGAGAATGTTCCCATTCTTGTAGGTACTTCTGCAGCATTGTAACGCATTACATCTGTCAGGATTACAGCGTTAGCAATACCGTGTGGCAGGTGATGGAATGCACCAAGTTTGTGAGCCATAGAGTGGTTCAGTCCAAGGAATGCATTTGCGAATGCCATACCAGCCATGCATGAAGCGTTAGCCATCTTCTCTCTTGCGATTGGATCATTAGCACCATTCTCATATGCAGATGGTAAGTAATCAAATACTGCTTTTACTGCCTTCATAGCAAGACCATCTGTAAAGTCTGTAGCCATGATAGATACATATGCTTCGATTGCATGTGTCATTACGTCGATACCAGATGCACTTGTCAGTCCCTTAGGTGCTGTCATTGCATTGTCAACGTCTACGATAGCCATGTTTGGCATTAATTCGTAGTCTGTGATAGGCCATTTTACTCCTGTATCAGCATCTGTGATGATTGCGAATGGAGTTACTTCTGAACCTGTTCCTGAAGATGTTGGGATAGCTATAAAGTAAGCTTTCTCTCCCATCTTAGGGAATGTGTATACTCTCTTACGGATATCCATGAAGTCCATAGCCATATCTTCGAATTTTGCTTCCGGATGCTCATACATTAACCACATAATCTTTCCGGCATCCATTGCGGATCCACCACCAAGAGCGATGATCGTATCTGGCTCAAATGCTCTGATCTGTTCTACACCTCTTCTAGCACACTGCAGAGTTGGGTCTGGAGCAACTTCAAAGAAGCATGTATGCTGGATTCCCATCTGATCTAATTTATCTTCGATCGGTTTTACATAACCATTCTTGTACAGGAAACTGTCTGTTACGATGAACGCTTTCTTCTTATGCATTACAGTTCCGAGTTCATCTAATGCTACAGGCATGCAGCCTTTCTTAAAGTATACTTTCTCAGGTGTTCTAAACCACAGCATGTTTTCTCTCCTCTCTGCAACTGTCTTGATATTGATCAGGTGTTTCACACCTACGTTCTCAGATACAGAGTTTCCTCCCCAAGAACCACATCCAAGTGTAAGAGATGGAGCAAGTCCGAAGTTGTAAAGGTCTCCGATACCACCCTGTGATGAAGGTGTATTGATCAGGATACGGCAAGTCTTCATAGCCTGCTGATGTTTCTCAATCTTTTCTGTCTGTGATGGGTGGATGTAAAGTGATGATGTATGTCCGTATCCACCATCTGCAACAAGCTGCTCAGCTTTTGCAAGAGCCTCATCAAATGTCTTAGCTCTGTACATTGCAAGTACAGGAGATAATTTCTCATGTGCGAATTCTTCTGAAATATCAACAGATTCTACTTCACCGATCAGGATCTTTGTAGCCTTCGGTACTTCAACACCTGCTAACTTAGCGATCTCATATGCTGATTTTCCAGGAATCTTATTATTTAATGCTCCGTTTATGATGATTGTCTTACGAACTTTATCAAGTTCTTCTCCCTTCTTGAGGAAGTAGCATCCACGGTATGCAAATTCTTTCTTAACTTCATCATAAATGCTGTCCAGTACAGTTACTGACTGTTCAGAAGCACAGATCATACCATTATCAAATGTCTTGGAATGGATGATGGAGTTAACTGCCATCTTGATATCTGCTGAATCATCGATGATAACAGGTGTGTTACCAGGTCCAACACCAAGTGCCGGTTTTCCTGAAGAGTATGCAGATTTAACCATTCCAGGACCACCTGTTGCAAGGATCTCATCTGAATCTCTCATAACTGTTGTTGTCAGCTCTAATGACGGAACATCGATCCATCCGATGATTCCTTCCGGTGCTCCGGCTTTTACTGCTGCATCAAGAACAACTTTTGCTGCTGCAATTGTACATGCCTTTGCTGCCGGGTGTGGGCTGATGATGATTGCATTTCTTGTTTTCAAACAGATTAATGTTTTGAAGATTGCTGTTGATGTCGGGTTTGTAGTTGGGATAACCGCTGCTACCAGACCAACTGGTTCTGCAATCTTTTTAATTCCGTACGCTTTGTCTTCTTCGATCACGCCGCATGTCTTATCGTTTTTGTACTTATTATAAATGTACTCTGCTGCGTAATGGTTTTTGATGATTTTATCTTCTACAAGACCACGTCCTGTCTCTTCTACTGCCATCTTAGCAAGCGGAATACGCATCTTATTTGCTGCCATCGCTGCTTCGAAAAAGATTTTGTCTACCTGTTCCTGTGTGTAAGTAGCAAATTTTTTCTGAGCTTCTCTCATTGCTTTCATCTTAGCTTCGAGAGCTTCTACATTATCAATAATCTCTGGTACTGCGTTTTCTTTTTTCTTTGTCGCCATGTTGATTATCCTCCTGTGAGTTTTTGTTTGTTTCGATGGTCTTAGTATAACCGTTTGTTAATTCTTTGTCAATAACATTTTGATATTTTTTTCACATATTTGATATTTTTTTAACATGTAGCTTTTTCACCTTAAAAACCTTCCAGTTTATGCTCTGTATGCAGTAACATGTGTGATTTTGGTGAATTAGGTTTTACAAAGTATTCCTCATACATTTTCTGAACGTCCTGATTTTCATGTGAGAACCGACGTTTTGCATTTTTATCCAGACTGTAAAGCTTCTGTCCTCTTTCATAAGCAAGTTCTCTTCCGTCATGAATTGGCTGTCCGCCACCGCCTACGCATCCTCCCGGACAAGCCATTACCTCTACGAAGTCATAATGAACTTCTCCTTTATTGATGCGATCCAGAAGAGCTCTTGCATTCCCAAGTCCGCTGACTGCTGCAGTTCTGACTGTTACATTATCGATCTGGAAATTTGCTTCCTGTATTCCCTGATTTTGATTAAATCCGGTACTTCTTACAGCTTTAAATGCATCTTCCGGTGGATTCTCACCTTTAAGCAGATAGTATGCAGTTCGAAGAGCTGCCTCCATTACACCTCCTGTTGCTCCGAAAATTACACCTGCTCCTGTTCCATCCTGCATTGGCCGGTCACTGTCAATATCTGCAAGTGTATCCGGACTGATATGCGCTGATTTGATCATCTTTGTCAGTTCTCTTGTCGTAATAACTGCATCGATATCATGTCCCGCATATTCCTGATAGAACAGTTCCATCTCCTTTTCCCCTTTTTTTGCCACACATGGCATTACAGATACTGTGTATATCTTCTCAGGTGATACCCCAAGCTTCTCTGCAAAGTAAGTTTTCATCACGGCTCCGAACATCTGCTGTGGTGATTTTGCCGTTGAAAGCTGTCTCACCAGATGAGGATACTGTGATTTGATAAATCTAAGCCATCCCGGACAGCATGAAGTAAACATCGGACGCTCTTTTAATTCCCCTGCAGTAAATCTGTGCAAAAATTCCGTCCCTTCTTCCATGATTGTCAAGTCAGCTGAAAATGTTGTGTCGAATGCATAATCGACTCCCATTCTCTTCAAAGCATCAAGGATCTTTCCGACAGTTGCTTCCTTATCAGAAAGTCCAAATTCCTCGCCCCATGCTGTTCTTACAGCTGGAGCCACCTGTGCAACTACGATCTTATCCGGATCTGCAATTGCATCCCATACATCTTCTGTATCATCTCTTGCCCGTAATGCTCCCACCGGACAATGCGTAATACACTGCCCGCATAATGCGCATGAAGCTTCCTCTATCGTTCTGTGTCCGGCTACATTAATCGTTGTTCTTGATCCTGTTCCTTCTACATCCCATACACCAAGGCTCTGTACTTTTTCACAAACCTGTACGCACCGCATACATTTAATACATTTTGAAGAATCCCTGATCAGAGGAAATTCCTTGTTCCACGGTTGTCTTTCAATTTCCATCTTAAATGGAATCTCTATAATATTCAGATCATTGGCAACTGTCTGAAGACTGCAGTTGCCACTTCTCGAACAAGTTACACATTCACAGTCATGCTGTGAAAGGATCAGTTCTACTGTCGTTCTTCTGTGCCTTCTTACCTTTGGACTGTTCGTATGAATGACCATTCCCTCTTTTGCAACATTATTGCAGGAGGTGATCAGCTTCTCTTTTCCCTCCAGTTCTACTACACAGACACGACAGGCCGCAATTTCATTGATTCCTTTTAAATAACAAAGTTTCGGAATAGGAATCCCATTCTGGGCTGCAGCTTCCATGATCGTGGTATTTTCTTTTACTGTTATCTCTCTTCCGTCAATTGTAAGATTTACCATAATGTCTCTCTGCCTCCCTTAAATATACCGTATCCGAAATGATCACAGCGAAGACATCTGCTTGCCTCCTGTTTTGCTTCTTTTTCTGTCATGCAGTTTTCAACTGCTTCGAAATCACAGACTCTTTCACATGCTTCTCTTTCTGTAAGATTCACTCTTCCGCAAGGTGTACGGTCATCCAGATGTGCCTCCGGGATTTCAACATCGCAGGAAATTTCATGATGATATCCAAGATACTCATCAATGTTGGCTGCAACAACCTTTGCGGCCGCGATTGCTTTGATAACCGAAGCCGGTCCGCTTGCACAGTCCCCTCCTGCAAATACTCCAGGAAGATTCTCAAATGCTCCCGTACTTTTAGTAATGATCTTACCACGTTCAACCGGGATACCCGCCTGTTCGAAGTGATGTGTCTCAATATTCTGCCCAATTGCTACGATTAATACATCGCATGGTATGTAAATATCTTCTTCACCTGTAGGTTTGATACTTGCTCTTCCATCTCTGATCGAGCTTACCATCTGAGGTGTCACATAGATACCTTTTACATGATGATTCTCGTCTACATCTATAGATGCCGGTGCTTTCAGCGTCTGTAATTCTATGCCTTCCGCAACTGCTCCTTCGATTTCTCCAGGAAGTGCCGTCATGTCTGCTACTCTTCGTCTATAGACAATACTTACCTTCTTTGCACCCAGACGTTTTGCTGTACGGACCGCATCCATTGATACGTTACCTCCACCAATAACAACCACTTCTTTTCCTGTCAGATCTATAATCTGGTTTTTTCCTACATTACGTAAGAACTGCACTGCGGAAATGATTCCGTCTGCATCTTCATTCTCTAATCCTAATTTTTTATCTGTACTTGCTCCGATCGTGATCAGAACAACATCATACTGTTGTCTTAATTCCTGGATCGTAATATCCTGTCCGATCTTCAGACCATTCTTCACCTGTACACCTGTCTTCAGAATTGCTCGGATATCATCGTCCAGTCTTTCTTTTGGAAGTCTGTAGTTCGGGATACCATAACGAAGCATTCCGCCCAATTCCGGCAGCATCTCATATACGGTTGTCTGATGTCCCATTAACTGCAGATAATATGCTGCACTTAATCCTCCAGGTCCGCCGCCAAGGATTGCGATCTTCTTACCTGTACTTGGTGCGCACTGCGGAGGATCTACTTCTCCTGCAAAATCTGCTGCTACACGCTTCAATCCACGGATATTAATAGAATCATCTACCATGTTTCTTCTACATCTTGCTTCACATGGATGTTCACAGATGAATCCACATGTGGTCGGGAATGGATTATCCTTTCTTAACAGTCGGATTGCATCCGCATATCGTCCTTCCCCTACCAGTGCGATATATCCAGGAATATCTACATGTGCCGGGCATAAAGATACACATGGTACAGGCTGATTATATGTACAGGTACATCTTCCGTTCTGAATATGTTCAATATAATCATCACGATAACCGATCAATCCTTTATATACCATGTTCGCTGCTTCATAACCAATCGCGCAGTCTGCAGATTCCATAATAGAAAGTGCTGTCTGTTCCATAATATCTAATGTCTTCATTGTCGCTTTTCCATCCAGTACTTCACGGATGAAATTATTAAGCTGTCCTAATCCTATACGGCAAGGCACACATTTTCCGCATGTCTGTGCATGACATAACTCAAGAAATGCTCTTGCCATATCTACTGGACATAACCCCGGTGGACTCGATTCAATTCTTCTTTCCAGATCTTTATAGAGGCCTTCCATTACGATCTTTGCTCTTTTTGGAGAGGCAATTTCCAGTCTGCTCATTCTTTATCCCTACCTTCCATTTCATTTATCAATTTATAGTCCAAATAAATTGTAATTATCAGTCTTTTGAACAATGTAATATTAACTGCGTTGACGATATTATATCATTTATTTGATAATTTGTAATCATATTTGTTAATAGTAGTAAATTTAACGCTATAGTCAGATTTTTAACAAATCTTGAATATTATTCCGTACAAAAAAAATATATTATATATGCAAACTGTTCCGTTCACTTCGTTCAAAGCCACTGTTTGCATATATAATATATTTTTTTCTGGTTTCAATATCGAATTTTATAAAAAAAAGAGGAACCCCTTTTGGTAGTTCCCCCCTCTTTATAAAATTGACTTCTAACTATACAAGTTCGATCAGAACTTCCATAGCTGCATCACCTTTACGCTGACCGATCTTTACGATTCTTGTGTATCCACCGTTACGATCTGCATACTTAGGAGCAATCTCATCGAATAATTTAGCTACGAGATCAACTTCTTTTGTATTTTTCTTCTTTCCAGCCTGTGCAGTTGGAACTTCCTTTACAGGATAAAGAACCTTCAGCATCTGACGACGAGCATGCAGTCTGCTTGGCATATCCTTTTTGATTGTTTTATCAACTTCGTCATATACAGTAACTTTCTTACCATCTACAACTTCTTTTACTCTCTTGCCATCTTTGTCTTTGCGGGCAACTTTAGCTTTTACAGTAACTTCTTCGAAGTTATCTTTTTCTTTAACAGCTAATGCGATAAGACCTTCAGCGATCTTGCGGATCTCTTTAGCCTTAGCTTCTGTTGTAACGATCTTTCCGTTATTCAGAAGTGCTGTTACCTGGTTTCTTAATAATGCTTTTCTCTGGCTTGATGTTCTGCCAAGTTTTCTATATTTTGCCATTTTAAATATCCTCCATTATAACACTTGGTTATGCTTCTTCGGGCTTACTAGCCAAATGCTCTGCCATGCACTTTCGGGCTTACTGACAGATTATTCTTCACCTTTACTCAGGCTTAAGCCTAACTCATCTAATTTTGCAAGTACTTCTTCCAGAGACTTACGTCCAAGGTTACGTACTTTCATCATGTCTTCCGGTGTTCTGTTTGTCAGTTCTTCAACTGTATTGATGCCAGCTCTCTTCAGACAGTTGTATGAACGAACAGAAAGTTCAAGTTCATCAATGCTCATCTCAAGAACTTTTTCTTTTTCATCGTCTTCTTTCTCGATCATAACTTCTGCAGCCTGAGCCACTTCTGACAGGTCGATAAAGAGTTTCAGATGTTCGCTAAGTACCTTTGCAGCCAAACTTACAGCTTCGTCCGGAAGCAGTGTGCCGTTTGTGTATACATCCAATGTAAGCTTATCAAAGTCTGTAATCTGTCCGACACGGGTATTCTCTACTGTAAGGTTCACTCGTTCCACTGGAGTGTAGATAGAATCAATTGGAATCACTGCGATTGGCAGTTCGTCATTTTTATTCTTATCGGCACTCACGTAGCCTCTTCCATTTGTAATGGTAAGTTCCATATACAATTTGCTGTCTGCACCACCGTTTAATGTAGCGATTACAGTTTCCGGATTCATGATTTCAATATCCTGATCCACCTGAATATCAGCTGCTGTTACAACGCCTTCGCCTTCAAACTCGATATAAGCTGTCTTAGGCTCATCAGATTCAGATGTGTTTTTGATTGCCAGAGATTTCAAGTTCATGATAATCTCAGTGACATCTTCCTTAACACCCGGAATAGAACTGAACTCATGAAGAACACCGTCAATCTTAACCTGGCTGATTGCTGAACCAGGTAAAGATGAAAGCATAATTCTTCTAAGAGAATTACCTAATGTTGTACCATAACCTCTTTCAAGAGGTTCTACAACGAATCTACCATATTTCTTATCATCTGAAATATCAGTTATTTCAATATTGGGTTTATTAAAATCAAACACTAAGTCCACCTCCTGTGGGTTACGGTTTATTATTTAGAATATAACTCGACGATTAACATCTCATCTACAGGAACATCGATTGCTTCACGTTTTGGAAGTTCTTTTACTGTTCCTTTCAGGTTTTCCAGATCAGCTTCTAACCATTCTGGAACAAGACGTCCGCCTGTAACCTCAACGATCTCTTTGTATCTTGGTGAGCTCTTCTTAGCTTCTTTGATTTCTACAACATCTCCAGCCTTTACAAGGTATGAAGGGATGTTGATCTGTTTTCCGTTTACAAGTACGTGCTTGTGGTCAACGATCTGTCTTGCTTCACGTCTTGTTCTAGCAAGTCCAAGACGGAATACAACGTTGTCAAGTCTTGACTCTAAGAGTACCATCAGGTTTTCACCTGTCATACCATTCATCTTAGATGCTTTCTTGAAGTAGTTCAGGAAAGGTTTCTCTAATACACCATAGATGAATTTAGCTTTCTGTTTCTCACGTAACTGGAGACCATACTCGCTCATTTTTCTATTCGCTCTTTTTAACTGTCTGTTAGACTTTTTATCAATTCCTAAATAAACTGGATCCATTCCGAGGGATCTACATCTTTTAAGAACCGGAACTCTATTTACTGCCATGTTTTTGTTTTCCTCCTATATAATTCGGACACATACAATCCGTTAACGTAGTGAATAATAATAGTACTAGACTCTTCTGCGTTTTGGTGGACGGCAACCATTGTGTGGTACTGGTGTAACGTCTCTGATGCTTGTTACATCGATTCCGCATGCCTGCAGGGCACGAATTGCTGCTTCTCTACCTGAACCTGGTCCTTTAACCATTACGTCAACTGATTTTAAACCATGTACTAATGCTGCTTTAGCTGCTGTTTCAGCTGCCATCTGAGCTGCATAAGGGGTAGATTTTCTTGAACCTCTGAATCCGAGACCGCCTGCACTTGCCCATGACAGAGCATTTCCCTGTGCATCTGTTAATGTTACGATTGTGTTATTAAAAGATGACTGGATGTGAGCCTGTCCGTGTTCAACGTTTTTCTTGACACGTTTCTTTGTCACTTTTTTTGTAACTTTCTTTGCCATAATAAAACTAACCTACTCTTTCCTTAAATAAATTATTTCTTCTTGTTTGCTACTGTTCTCTTAGGACCTTTTCTAGTTCTAGCATTTGTCTTAGTCTTCTGACCACGAACTGGAAGTCCTTTTCTGTGACGGATTCCTCTATAACATCCGATTTCCTGTAATCTCTTAATGTTGAGGGCGATTTCTCTCCGAAGATCACCTTCTACTGTCTGAGTCTCATCGATTACAGCACTGATTTTCTTTACATCGTCGTCTGTAAGATCTCTACAACGAATATCAGGATTAACTCCTGCTTCTGTTAAGATACGAGTTGCACTTGTTCTACCGATTCCGTAGATATAAGTTAATCCGATCTCAACACGTTTGTCTCTTGGTAAGTCTACACCTGCTATACGAGCCATGTGAATTTCCTCCATTTTCTTTCATTGTTAATTGTCTTTAATAGGGGACATGATTTTGTCCCAGGCATGTTCGGTATCATGCCCTTTCCGGCCACCGCTCATGTTATGGAAACTATGCGGTAATGACGAGCCGGCATTAGAAGCAATATACGAGGATCGTCACCGGTCTTTCGGGTGCGCCTTGTATATTTGAAATAGTATCCACACCGCCTGGCGTGTCCACTATCAGCCGCCTAAATACATCAAACATTGCTTAGAATTAACCCTGACGCTGTTTGTGCTTTGGATTTTCGCAGATAATGCGAACGCTTCCTTTTCTTTTAATTACTTTGCATTTTTCGCAAATTGGTTTTACTGATGATCTAACCTTCACGGGGATCCTCCTTTCATCCATTGCTATGCCTTTGTTGCTACACTGCTTTCTGTTGAAATCGCAACTCAGAGATTCCAGCGCATAAATACACCTAGAAAACGTGCTTATATAGTATAGCATTTATTTGCAAGATAAGTCAATAGTTTTTTGACTTATTTTTACACATTTTTGTTAGAATTCTTATTTATCTCTCCAGATGATTCTTCCTTTTGAAAGATCGTATGGTGACAGCTCTAATGTTACTTTATCTCCCGGCAGGATCTTGATAAAGTTCATTCTCAGCTTTCCGCTGATGTGAGCTAATACCTGATGTCCATTCTCAAGTTCTACCTGAAACATTGCGTTTGGCAGTTTTTCTACTACAGTTCCTTCAATTTCAATAACGTCAGCCTTTGACATTCTATCTTCCTCCTACTTCTCTTCTTTCATCCAATCCTTAATTAACTTTCTTATGCCTGCATCATCAAGTTCTTTCATATTATATATTCCGTGAACGATCTGTACATGCTTTTTCTTCTTTTTCTTCGGATGGCCGAGTGTTCTGATGCGGCCATCCACCAGATATACATATGTATCATCCACTTCTTTTATGATATACATCTGTGCTTTATCATGTCCGGCTTTTGATCTTGCAAGCATTCCTGCTTCATACATCACCATATCTGTTTCCTCTTATTATATCCGTCTATTCATTGTCACAGGTTAAGGACAGAATTCTAGGTTCGCCTTCGGTGATCAGTATCGTGTTCTCATAATGTGCCGATAAAGAACCGTCTCTTGTTACAACTGTCCAGTCATCATCCAGCCAGTCAACTTCGTAAGTTCCTATATTGATCATCGGCTCGATGGCAAGTGTCATACCGGGTCTTAATTTTACACCCTTGCGTCCCACTTCATAATTCGGGATTTCCGGTGCCTCATGAAGCGCTGTTCCGATTCCATGTCCACAAAGATCTCTTACAACACCATAACCTCTTTCTTCGGCATATCTGCCGATCGCACCGGATATATCAAATAGATGATTCCCTGCTTTGGCATATTTTATACCCTCAAAAAAGCATTCTTTTGTAACCTGGATCAGTTTTTTCGCTTCTTCACTGACTTCACCGACCGCATGTGTTCTTGCTGCATCCGAATGATACCCCTTATAGATTACCCCGGCATCCAGACTGACAATATCACCTTCATGAATGATTCTGTGTTTATCCGGAATTCCATGAACAACTTCCTGGTTCACCGATACACAGATCGATGCAGGGTATCCATTGTAATTCAGGAAAGAAGGAATACATCCATAGCTTCTGATGATTTTCTCCCCCAGTGTATCAATATCCTTGGTACTCATTCCCGGGTGAAGTGCTTTTTCCAGTTCATTATGTACACGTTCGAGTATCTTTCCGGCTTCCGCCATCAATTCGATTTCTCTTTCAGATTTAATCGTGATTGCCATAGTCTTATGCTCCAAGTATCTCTACAATTGCTGCAAATACATCATTGATGTCAACCGTTCCGTCTACTGTCTTTAAAATACCTGCTTTAGTATAATAATCGATCAAAGGCTGTGTCTGCTCATGATATACATTCAGTCTCTTCTGTACTGTCTCCGGTTTGTCATCGTCTCTTAAAATAAGCTCTTTTCCGCATACATCACAGATTCCTTCTGTCTTGGTCGGTGCATATACCAGATGATAAGTTGCTCCACATCCTACGCATGCACGGCGTCCACCCATGCGCTTTACAATATTCTCATCCGGAACATTCACATCAATTGCATAATCAATCTTGTCTCCGAATTCTGCCAGAGCCTTATCCAGAGCCTCTGCCTGTGGAATTGTTCTCGGGAAACCATCCAGAACATAACCATTCTTACAATCATCCTGCTGTACACGATCTACTACCAGATCTACTACCAGTTCATCCGGAACTAACAGTCCCTGATCCATGTATGTTTTTGCCTTATTTCCCAGTTCTGTTCCGTTTTTAATATTCGCTCTGAAGATATCTCCTGTGGAAATGTGCGGGATATCATATTTCGCTGCAATCTTTTTTGCCTGGGTTCCTTTGCCCGCTCCAGGGGCACCTAACATAATAATTTTCATTGGCAGTTCCTCCTTATAGCATTTTAACCCGCGAAAAAAATCTTCCCGCGAGTCAAAATATTAGCTATTTAAAAATCCCTTGTATGTTCTTACAAGCGTCATTGAATCAATTTGTTTAAGTGTTTCCAATATTACACTGACAATAATGATCAGAGAAGTACCGCCAAAGGATACTTTTGCTCCAAGCCATCCATTAAATAATATCGGAACAATCTGTACCAGAATCAATCCGCATGCACCAACAAAAATAATATAATTCAAGATTTTTGTCAAATATTCTACTGTTGGTCTTCCCGGACGAATTCCCGGTATGAATCCACCGCTCTTCTTCATATTATTTGCAATCTCCAATGGATTAAATGTAATTGAAGTGTAAAAATATGCGAAGAATACAGTCAGGACAATATATAATACCAGTCCCCAAGAGTATTTAATCTGTTCCGGATTGCACCAGTTACTCTGATTCAATCCTCGAAGTATCTCACTTCCGATTCCACTTCCGTTATCTTTTCCAAGGAATGATGCAATTACAATTGGAAATTGCATCAAAGATGATGAAAAGATAATCGGGATAACACCTGCAGTGTTAACCTTCAACGGAATGTTTGTAGACTGACCACCATAAGATCTTCTTCCAACTATTTTCTGGGAATACTGTACAGCAATTCTTCTTTCTCCATCCTGCAGGATTACGGTAAATACGACCAATGCAAGAATGATTGCAATGATTACACATACTGCAAGACAAGCGGAAGCAATCGCTTTTCCTTTCACGAACTGGTCAAATAACGTCTTCATATCACTCGGAATACGAGAGATAATGTTGATCACCAGGACAATAGAAATACCATTGCCCACACCTTTTTCTGTAATTCTCTCACCAATCCACATCAGAAAAGCTGATCCAGCCGTGAGTGTTAATACGACAATTGCTGCATTAACAAAATTATACTTCACCAGAAGTCCCTGACGTCCAAATCCGACCGCCATAGCTCCAGATTCAATTAAAGCAAGACCAACGGTAAGATATCTTGTAATAGCAACAATTTTCTTTCTTCCGGTCTCGCCGTCACGCTGCATTTCTTCCAACTGCGGAATTGCAATTGTAAGCAGCTGAACTATGATTGATGAAGTAATATAAGGTGTAATGCTTAAGGCAAATACAGACATTTGCTCAAAAGAGCCACCGGTGAAGGCGTTAAATAAATTGAACGCCTCTCCAGTGTTTTGAGCAAAGAAATTCTTAATATATTCACCATTTACGCCTGGTGTTGGCAACTGCGATCCAATTCGTATTACGATTAACATCAAAAATGTATATCCGATCTTTTTTCGAATATCTTTTATCTTGAATGCCTTTCGAAATGCTTCTAACATTAGATCACCTCTGCTTTTCCACCTAATGCCTCGATCTTAGCTACAGCACCTGCGCTGAATGCATCAGCCTGAACTGTAAGTTTCTTAGTAAGTTCGCCATTTCCAAGGATCTTAACTCCATCCTTTGGATTTGTAACGATACCCTGCTCGATTAATGTATCTACAGTTACAACTGTATCATTCTCAAATACTTCAAGAGCACTTACGTTGATACCAACGATTGTCTTAGTGTTTCTGTTAGTGAAACCTCTCTTTGGTATTCTTCTATATAATGGCATCTGACCACCTTCGAAACCAGGTCTTGTACCTCCTGAACGAGCTTTCTGACCTTTATGTCCCTTACCAGCTGTCTTACCATTTCCAGAACCGTGTCCACGTCCTCTTCTGAAATTATCACTCTGCTTTGATCCGTCAGCAGGTCTTAAGTTAGATAAATCCATTGTGACACCTCCTTATCCGAATAAATTAATTATACTTCTTCTACTTTTACCAGGTGAGAAACCTGTTTAACCATACCTCTTGTTGCTGCATTATCTGGAAGTACAACAGTTTTGTTCAGCTTCTTAAGTCCTAATGCTTCAACAGTTTTCTTATGCTTAGGTACAGCACCAATTGTAGATTTTACTAATGTGATTTTTAAATCTGCCATTTTGTTCTACCTCCTTAGCCAAAGATCTCTTCAACAGATTTACCGCGAAGCTTAGCTACTTCTTCTGGAGTTTTAATCTGGCGTAATCCTTCGATTGTAGCAAGTACTACATTCTGTTTGTTGTTAGAACCAAGAGATTTTGTACGAATGTTCTTGATTCCTGCCATCTCGATTACGGCACGCGCCGGACCACCGGCGATAACTCCAGTACCTTCTGGAGCCTTCTTAAGTAATACAGAAGCGCCTCCGAATTTACCGATATAATCATGTGTTACACTGTCATTTTCATCTAATGCTACAGAGATGAGATTCTTAGCTGCATCTTCTTTTCCTTTGCGGATTGCTTCCGGAATTTCTGTAGCTTTTCCTAAACCTGCACCAACATGGCCATTTCCGTCACCAACAACTACTAAAGCTGTGAATCTCATATTACGGCCACCCTTAACAACTTTCGTTACACGTTTAATTGACACTACTTTTTCTTCTAGCTCTAACTGACTAGCATCAATACGTTCCTGTCTCATGTGTGCTCCTCCTTCTAGAAATTCAACCCAGCTTCTCTAGCTGCGTCTGCTAATGCCTGAACTTTACCCTGGTAAATAAATCCGCCTCTGTCGAAGACAACGTCTTTAATACCTTTCTCGATTGCCTTCTCAGCAATCACTTTTCCAAGATATGCTGCTGCATCAACGTTGTTTGTCTTCTCTAAGTTTGCTTTCACATCTTTCTGAAGAGTGGAAGCGGAAACCAGAGTTGTCTGAGCTACATCATCAATGATCTGTGCATACATGTGATTGTTACTTCTAAATACTGCTAAACGTGGGCACTCTGCTGTACCACTTAAACGGTTACGTAATTTTCTGTGTTTGTTAACACGAACTACACTTCTTGATTTTTTGCTAACCATTTTTACACTCTCCTTTCTTATTTCTTACCAGTCTTACCAACTTTACGTCTGATAACTTCATCAGCATACTTAATACCTTTACCTTTGTAAGGCTCCGGTCTTCTCTTGTCTCTGATCTCAGCCGCAAACTGGCCAACTTTTTCTTTACTGATTCCTTTAACGATGATCTTGTTCTGACCTTCAACTACTGTCTCAACGCCTTCAGGATCTTCCATCTCAACTGGATGAGAATAACCAAGGTTCAGTGTTAATTTGTTACCTGATTTTGCTGCTCTGTATCCAACACCATTAACTTCCAGAACCTTCTGGTATCCTTCTGTTACACCAATAACCATGTTATTGATCAGTGTTCTTGTAAGACCATGTAAAGATTTCATCTTCTTTAAGTCATTTGGTCTTGTTACAACGATTTCTTCGCCTTCCTGTTTGATTTCCATCTCTGTTGGAAGTGCTTTTTCAAGTGTTCCCTTTGGACCTTTAACAGTCACTACATTGTTCTCAGCGATCTCAACAGTTACGCCTGCCGGGATAGCGATTGGATGTCTTCCGATACGTGACATACCTTGTTCCTCCTTAACTTAGATTCTCGGAAAAGCTCTTATGGCTTCTCTGTTTTCAGTTTCTATATGGCAATCAGTTCAGGCTGTGCCTTACGGCACACCTTCACTAAGTTGCTCGCGGGTTTCTTACCAAATATAGCAGAGAACTTCTCCACCGACACCAAGCTTTCTGGCAGCTTTATCAGTGATTACACCCTGGTTTGTGGAAATGATTGCTGTTCCAAGTCCACCAAATACCTTAGGTACATTCTCGCTTGAAGCGTATACACGAAGACCTGGTTTAGAAATTCTCTTAAGGCCTGTGATAACTTTTTCGTTCTTATCAGCACCGTATTTCAGTGTGATGTGAATTGTTTTGAATACTCCGTCCTCGATAACGTCGTATTTTTCGATATATCCTTCATCTAACAAGATATTAGCGATAGCAAGCTTCATCTTGGATGCCGGAACATCTACAGTATCATGTTTAGCAGTATTTGCATTACGGATTCTTGTAAGCATATCTGCGATTGGATCACTCATTGTCATTGTTCTTTCCTCCTACCAACTTGCTTTCTTAACACCTGGAATCTGTCCTTTGTATGCTAACTCACGGAAGCAAACACGGCAGATACCATATTTTCTCAAATATGCATGTGGACGTCCACAGATTCTGCAACGATTGTATTCTCTTGTGGAGAATTTCTGCTTGCGCTGCTGTTTTACTTTCATTGCTGTCTTAGCCATAATTTACCTCCTTATTTTGTAAATGGCATGTTGAACTGAGTAAGCAGTTCGCGTGCCTCTTCATCTGTTTTAGCAGTAGTAACGAAGATGATATCCATACCTCTTACCTTATCTACTTTATCGTATTCGATTTCTGGGAAGATCAGCTGCTCTTTAATTCCGAGAGCGTAGTTACCTCTTCCGTCGAATGCGTTAGGATTTACACCTCTGAAGTCACGTACACGTGGGAGTGCAAGGTTAACCAGACGGTCAACGAATTCATACATCTTTTCTCCTCTTAATGTAACTTTACATCCAATCGGCATACCCTCTCTGATCTTAAAGTTAGCAACGGACTTCTTAGCTTTACAAACTACAGCCTTCTGACCTGTGATTTTCTCCATGTCAGCGATTGCAGCATCTAAAAGTTTTGCGTTATCTTTTGCTTCACCAACACCCATGTTGATAACAACTTTATCGAGTTTTGGTACTTCCATAATATTTTTATAACCGAACTTTTTGATCATTGCATCAATGATCTCGTTCTGGTACTGTTCTTTCAGTCTACTCAAAGCTTTGGACCTCCTTCCTCAAATTAATCAATCACTTCGCCTGTTGATTTAGCGTAACGTACTTTTTTGTCTCCGTCCATCTTGATACCAACTCTTGTAGCTGTTCCTTTGTGAACATACATTACGTTAGAGATATCGATAGGTCCTTCCTGACGAACGATTCCGCCTTCCTGGTTCTGAGCACTTGGTTTTGTGTGCTTTGTCAGCATATTTACGCCTTCAACGATAACCTTTCCAGTCTTCTGGTTAACAGCGATAACTTTGCCTTCTTTGTCTTTATCTTTACCGGCGATTACTTTAACTGTATCACCTTTTTTGATCTTTAACATTGACATCTTACGCGCACCTCCTTAAAGTACTTCCGGAGCCAGAGAAACAATTCTCATGAACTGTTTGTCACGAAGCTCTCTTGCTACTGGCCCGAAGATACGGGTTCCTCTTGGTGTCTTATCATCTTTTATAATTACAGCAGCATTTTCATCGAAACGGATGTAAGATCCATCTTTACGACGAGTACTGTTTACAGTACGAACAACTACAGCTTTAACTACGTCACCTTTTTTAACAACGCCGCCTGGTGTTGCATCTTTAACAGTCGCAACGATTACATCACCGATACTTGCATATCTTCTTGTTGAGCCGCCAAGTACACGGATACACAGTAACTCTTTCGCACCTGTGTTGTCTGCTACTTTAAGTCTGCTTTCTTGCTGTATCATGCAGGTTTCCCTCCTTATACTATTTCACTTTTTCCATAACTTCAACAAGTCTCCATCTCTTGTCTTTTGACAGAGGTCTTGTTTCCATAACTTTTACTTTGTCTCCGATGTTGCATTCATTGTTCTCATCATGAGCTTTCAGCTTATATGTCTTCTTTACAATCTTTTTGTAAAGCGGATGTTTTACATGATCTTCGATTGCAACAACGATGGTTTTATCCATTTTATTACTGATAACCTTACCAACTCTGGTTTTTCTAAGATTTCTTTCCACAGTCTGTAACTCCTTTCCTGGGGTTTATGAGTCTACTCTTAATTCTGAGCTGCCTTTTCAGTAATTACTGTCTGAATTCTGGCAATATTTCTTCTAACTTCTTTGATTCTGCTTGTGTTGTCTAACTGATTTGTTGCGTTCTGGAATCTTAAGTTGAAGAGTTCCTTTTTAGCAGCTACTAATTCTTCATTCAGCTCTGCAGCTGATTTTGTCTTTAAATCTTCTACAAATGCATTAATTTTCACTGTTATCACCGCCTTCTAAGTCTGCGCGAGAAACTACTTTACATTTACATGGCAGCTTGTGAGTTGCAAGACGAAGAGCCTCTTTAGCAACTTCTTCCGGTACACCTGCGATCTCGAAAAGAACGCGTCCCGGTTTAACAACAGCTACCCAGTATTCTAAGGTTCCTTTACCAGAACCCATACGTGTCTCAGCTGGTTTCGTAGTTACAGGTTTATCTGGGAATATCTTGATCCAAACTTTACCACCACGTTTGATGTAACGTGTCATAGCGATACGGGCTGCTTCGATCTGGTTAGAACGGATCCAGCAAGGTTCCGTTGCAACGATACCATATTCACCGTTTGTAATCTGGTTACCGCGAAGAGCTTTACCCTTCATGGTACCACGGAATTGTTTACGACGTTTTACTCTTTTTGGCATTAACATGATTATCTATCTCCTTCCTTATGTGCTCTCTCCGGAAGAACCTCGCCTTTATAAATCCAAACTTTAACTCCAACTTTACCATAAGTTGTGTTTGCCTCAGCGAATCCGTAGTCAATGTCTGCTCTCAGTGTCTGAAGTGGAATTGTTCCCTCGCTGTAGAACTCTGTACGAGCCATATCAGCTCCACCAAGACGTCCTGATACAGAAGTCTTAACACCAAGTGCTCCAGATTTCATAGTTCTTGACATGCATGATTTCATTGCACGTCTGAAAGAAATACGGTTCTCAAGCTGTAATGCGATGTTCTCAGCTACTAACTGAGCATCTTTATCCGGTCTCTTGATTTCTTTGATGTCAACGATTAACTTTTTATCTGTAAACTGTGCTAATTCACCTTTTACTTTCTCGATCTCTGCTCCGCCTTTACCGATTACAACACCAGGTTTTGCTGTGTAAACGATAATCTTTACGCGGTCAGATGCTCTCTCGATTTCAATTTTAGAAATACCAGCACTGTATAATCTCTTCTTAAGATATGTTCTGATTTCATGGTCTTCCACTAAGCAGTCTGCGAAATCTTTCTCTGCATACCATCTTGAGTCCCAGTCTTTGATAACTCCGACTCTCAAACCATGAGGATTAACTTTCTGTCCCATGTTTGCCCTCCTTATCTTTCATCAAGCACGAGTGTAATGTGGCTCATTCTCTTTTCGATTCTGTAAGCTCTACCCTGTGCTCTAGGTCTGATTCTCTTCATTGTTGGTCCTTTGTTTGCATAAGCCTCTGCAATGTACAGATTCTCAGCATTCATGCCGTTGTTGTTCTCAGCATTTGCAATTGCAGACTCTAATAATTTCTTTATTAAACTAGAAGCATATCTTGGATTGTATGTCAAAATACCAAGTGCTGTTGTTACATCCTTACCTCTGATGGCATCTAATACGAAACATGCTTTCTGAACAGAAACTCTTGCGTAAGATAACTTAGCAGAAGGTCTTGTATCTTTGTTAGCATTTCTTTCTCTTTTAATTTGGGATCTATGTCCTTTAGCCATGGATGAACCCTCCTTTCACAATCTAATTATCTAACTTTGGATTTCTTTTCGTCTTTTCCGTGTCCTCTGTAAGTTCTGGTTGCTACGAACTCTCCGAGTTTGTGTCCAACCATATCTTCAGTAACATATACAGGTACGTGCTTTCTTCCGTCATGAACAGCAATTGTGTGTCCGATCATGCTTGGGAAGATTGTAGAACGACGGGACCATGTCTTGATTACAGACTTGTCTCCAGCCTCGTTCATAGCATCAACCTTTTTAAGCAGGCTTGCGTCTGCGAATGGTCCTTTTTTAATAGAACGTGCCATAGGTTCTAACCTCCTTATGAAAACTATTTAATTGCTTTACCATCTCTTCTTCTTACGATCATCTTGTTAGAAGCTTTATTTTTCTTTCTTGTCTTAAGACCAAGTGCTGGTTTACCCCAAGGTGTACACGGACCCGGACGACCGATTCCTGTCTTACCTTCACCACCACCATGCGGATGGTCATTCGGGTTCATAACAGAACCACGAACTGTAGGTCTGATTCCCATATGACGTTTACGTCCTGCTTTACCAATGTTGACCAGGTTGTGATCACCATTTCCTACAACTCCGATAGAAGCTCTGCACTCAAGCGGTACCATTCTCATTTCTCCTGATGGAAGTCTGAGAGTTGCATATTTTCCTTCTTTAGCCATTAACTGAGCACTGTTACCAGCGGAACGAACCATCTGTCCGCCTTTTCCAGGATGAAGCTCGATGTTGTGGATCTGAGTACCAACTGGAATCTGTGCTAATGGGAGGCAGTTACCGATCTTAACTTCAGCTTCTGGTCCATTCATAACTGTCATTCCGTCTGTCAGTCCTTCAGGTGCGATGATATATGCTTTTTCACCATCTTCATAGCAGATCAGAGCAATGTTAGCTGTTCTGTTTGGATCATATTCGATACCAAGTACAGTAGCGTGGATATTGTCTTTTCTTCTCTTGAAGTCGATAATTCTATATTTTTTCTTAGCTCCGCCTCCGCGGTGTCTAACTGTGATTTTTCCTTGATTATTACGTCCAGCCTGTCTGCTCTTTGGAGCTAACAGAGATTTTTCTGGTGTTGTCTTTGTGATTTCAGAGAAATCAGAACCAGTCATCTGTCTTCTGGAAGGCGTATATGGGCGGTATGTTTTAATTCCCATGATTAATCTCCTTTCAATTGTTTATTGTCACGGTTTCTGTCCGTATGCTTTGCAATCTTATAATCCCTGGAAGATCTCGATATCTGCGCTATCTTCTGTAAGTTTTACGATTGCTTTTTTAGTTTTAGCTGTTTTTCCGAAGTTGTAAGTTCCACGAACTCTTTTCTTCTTTCCATCGTTGTTCATTGTGTTTACTTTCTCTACTTTAGTTCCTGTAAACATCTTTTCAACAGCTTCTTTAATCTGAGATTTTGTTGCTTCTGGGTGTACTAAGAAAGTGTATTTCTTTTCTCCCATAAGTTCCATACTCTTTTCTGTTACTACAGGTTTAAGGATTACATCATAATACTGAACGTTTGCCATTATGCGTACACCTCCTCGATTTTAGCAACAACAGCTTTTGTTGTGATTACTGTGTTGTATTTTAAGATATCGTACACATTGATTGTATTAGTCTTTGCAGTCTTAACATCAGCGATGTTTCTTGCTGAAAGTTCTGCGTTCTTGTTGTCATCCTCTAATACTACTAATGCTTTAGATACATCTAAATTCTTAAGAATGTTTGCAAAGTTCTTTGTCTTTGCTTCTTCAAAGTTGATCTCATCGATTACGATGAATTTGTTTTCTTCAACTCTTGATGTGAGTGCAGATTTCAGAGCTGCTCTCTTCTCTCTCTTATTCATTTTGAAAGAATAATCTCTCGGAACTGGTGCGAATACAACTCCGCCGCCCGTCCACTGTGGAGCTCTTGTAGATCCCTGTCTTGCATGACCGGTTCCTTTCTGTCTCCATGGTTTTCTTCCACCACCAGAAACTTCAGAACGTGTTTTTGCTTTCTGTGTTCCCTGACGGTTATTTGCAAGCTGGCTTACAACTGCCATGTGTACAAGATGTTCATTAACTTCAACACCGAATACAGCATCGCTTAAGTCGATCTTACCAACTTCTTTACCTTCGATATTATAAACAGATACGTTAGCCATCTTAAGTGTCCTCCTTCCTTCGCCAAATCTTAGTTAGCTTTTACTGCTTCTTTGATAGTTACTAAAGATTTCTTAGGTCCCGGTACTGAACCTTTAACCAGAAGTAAGTTGTTCTCAGCGTCAACACGTACAACTACGAGATTCTGGACTGTAATCTTCTTACTTCCCATGTGTCCCGGCATGTGTTTTCCTTTAAATACTTTACTTGGATCTGAACAAGCACCGTTTGAACCAGCATGGCGATGATACTTAGAACCATGAGCCATAGGTCCTCTTGACTGATTGTGACGTTTGATTGCGCCCTGGAATCCTTTTCCTTTAGAGATTGCAGTTGCGTCAATCTTATCTCCAGCAGCGAAGATATCAGCCTTGATTTCCTGGCCTAACTCATATTCGCTAGCATTTTCAAACTTAAATTCTCTTACATATCTCTTACCTGTAACACCGGCTTTAGCAAAGTGTCCCTGCTCTGCCTTTGTTACACCGTGACGGTGAACAATTTCTTTCTTTCCGCCTTTGTCTTTGTTGATGATCTTGTCTTTCTTGTCAACGAATCCAACCTGAACAGCTTCGTATCCGTCATTCTCAACATTCTTGATCTGTGTTACAGCACAAGGTCCAGCCTGAAGAACTGTTACCGGAGTAAGTGTTCCGTCTTCGTTGAAGATCTGAGTCATTCCGACTTTTGTTGCTAAAATAGCTTTCTTCATTTTATTTTACCTCCTGTGATTTACAGCGGAACGCCCGATTGGACGCTCATCCTAAATTATAGGAATTACTGCTTCTTATTTCATTTTGATATCAATAGCTACACCAGCTGGCATCTCTAATCTAGATAATGCATCTACAGTCTTCTGTGTTGGTGCAATGATATCGATCAGTCTCTTATGAGTTCTCTGTTCGAACTGTTCTCTGGAATCTTTGTATTTGTGAACAGCTCTTAAGATTGTAACTACTTCCTTCTTTGTCGGAAGTGGTACAGGTCCACTCACCTTAGATCCGTTTTTCTTTACAGTTTCGATGATTTTCTTAGCGGATGCATCTACTAACTGATGATCATACGCTTTCAAAGTGATTCTCATTACTTGACTTGCCATAAAAAAAGTCGCCTCCTTTTCGTACTTATAATCGAGTACGACAAGCGGTGACTGTACACTCTCCCGTGTGTGTCGTGAGAACCCACACGTTGTTACCACATCGCAGTGGCCGTTATAGTAGTTTCGTACAGTGACTTGTCGCCAGTTTCCTAACTTGACATTCGCTCCACGGAAAACCTGCTAATTTCTAGCAGCAACCTCACGCTTCAACGCTATCATGTCACAGCTCTCTTAGTATATCCGATTCCCATACATTTTGCAAGTACTTTTTTTGTTTTTTTATTCATACAATTTATTTTGTACTTTCCACTCAAACATATTAAGTTTTTGCCAACAAATAGTATTATTTTCTCTTATTTTAGCATTATACTTTCTAATATTTTATTGATATTTCAAATTTTCCAGACTATACTATTACTATAAGCCAAAGCAATCAGGGGAGTCAGACATCATGGATGTGTTGCTTCCCTTTTTTGCACAATATTATAATGAATGGAGTGTGTTACATATGAGTGAAAATGGAAATCAATCTCGTGAATGGAACTCTCGTTTTGGTTACATTATGGTTGCCGCAGGAGCTGCGATCGGCCTCGGAAACATTTGGAAATTCGTATATCTCGCCTTGTAGAGAAAGTAACCAAAATCCTTATGCCTGTACTCTTTCTCTTCCTTATTATATGTGGTATCTGAGCAATGTTCGTAACCAGCAATGCAATCGATGGTTTAAAATGCTATCTCCTGCCTGATTTTAGCAAATTCAATTTCACTGTATTTTCCCAGGCAGCAACCCAGGTTTTATTCTCTGTCGGAATCGGTAACATTATCGTTTCCCTCAGATTCGGACTCTTAAGTAATATTAAACTTCCGTGGCTGGATGCTTCCGGAATATCACACCTTGGGATTTAAAGAATACGAAAAAGAACTCACCAATGACGGTAAGTTCGGCAGAGTAACTTTATACGACAAAATCCTTACCTGCATTGTTGTTCCGATATTTATGATAATCATCATTTTAAATGTATTCGGATTCATACGATGATTTAAAAAAAGTCATCCGACAAGCTTGTAATTTTGATATTTTTTAGCTACTATTAATAAGCAAATAAAATTTTTATAATTTTTTGTATTTTCATACATTGGAGAATAAAAGAATGGACATCAAAAGTTGGAAAATCATGTTAGCCGTTGATGATTACGGCAGCTTTACCCGCGTAGGCGCGGAACTTGGATACACACAATCCGGTATTACGCAAATGATGAAAAATCTGGAAAAGAAAGTCGGGTTCCCGCTCTACATCAAAGACCACCACGGTATTACACTTACAAATGAAGCAAAGTCACTTATTCCGGCAATCCGCACATTATTGAATGCCGATGAAGTAATTCATCAGAAAATTGCTGCATTAAATGGTGCGCAGAGAGGAACCATCCGCATCGGCACTTATCTAAGCTGTTCAATTCACTGGATTCCAAAGATCATCCGAGAATTCCAGCAGAAACATCCGGATATCATCATCCAGGTTATCGAAGGGGTTGAAGGAGAACTTGCCGACTGGATTCAGGAACGACGTGTAGATATCGGATTTATCAGTCTGCAGAAAAATCATAAATATCAGTTCCTTCCGGTCATGAACGACTTGATGTACGCAGTTGTTCCAGAAAACGATCCTCTTGCAAAAGAAGAAGAAATTCCAATCGAAGCATTTGAAGATGCACCTTTTATCATCACAGAATACACACCAGGAAGCGACGTACACCGTATTTTAAAAAAGCATAAAATCCATCCGGATATCCGCTATGTAACCAGAAATGAATTTTCTTCCCTTTCCATGGTCGAACACGAACTAGGATATTCTATCCTCCCGGGTCTTTTACTTCGCGGCCAGCAGGGAAAATTTGTAAAACGTCCATTGAAGCCAACAATTACAAGACAGTTAGGACTTGCATATTCTTCTCTCGAAAATCTGTCACCTGCTTCAAAGACTTTTCTGGAATATGCAAAAGACTTTCTGTTAGATGATTAAGTCAATATTCATGCAGAGTAAATGACATTCTTTCTCATTTATTCATTAAAATTGCACGAAACACCTCCCGCTTTATCACGTTTTTCTTGTTGCAATGCCAGTTTTTTCCATCCTTATTGACATCATCGAATTAACGTGATATATTAATAGTAACTTAAAGACAGACACAGACACCAATGGCGGTTCCTCATCGATGATATAATACAGGAACTGCTCTTTTAGAATTAGACAGTATGATCGTCTGTTTTTATGGCACCATTATTATGGTTGTTATTGCAGTTATGCCTGAGCCGGTTGTTTCCCCCAAGAATAACCTTGCGAAGGTGAACTCCAATTGATATATACATCCTCCACAAGGAGGAGCATTCCCCAGCTTTGTATATAAAAACAAAACTGCAATGCAACGAGGAAAAACCTCTCAATGACATACCAATAAGAAAGAGCACGACATGTTCAGATGTCGTGCTTTTTCTTATTAATTCTCTCTATAAGACTATAGTTCGATTGACTTTTAACGTATTAGTTGATAAAATATTAATGTAAAGCAATGCGTGAATTTATAGAAATTCTTTACAAATCGGGGTGTATATGATTTCTTTCATAGTGCTAAAAAGGCATTTCCTTGCCTGGTACTTATTTATTCACATGTATAGCTTGTTAACAATTTAATATGAAAATCTGGAGGGATGAATTTATGTTATTAGCAATCCAAATTTTATTAGGTGTTTTGTTTGCTGGAACAGGTATTGGTCTTGTTGTCGATTTAGGCAAGAACCGAATGGATGAACTAAAAGGTTCTACCGGGAAACAATGGGCATCTGCTTTTACTGTTGGTATCATTGCTAACTTTCTTGACACTTTAGGATGTGGCTCTTACGCACCATCTACATTTATGTACAAACTTTTCAATCAGATTGATGACATCGATATTCCTGGTACACTGAATATCGGTGATACATTCCCAGTTATTTTTGAGGCATTTATCTTCACAACTTCTGTAGAATGTGATCCTCTTTTCCTTTGGGTAATGTTCATTTGTGCAGCTGTTGGTTCATTTGGATTTGCATCTATCGTTACAAAATGGCCACGTAACAAAATCAGAATTGCTCTTGGATGTGCGATGCTTCCGTTGGCAGTAGTAATGTTATGCAAAAATCTTGGTGTCGGACCTTTCGGTTTAGTTGGTACTGCAGTTGGATTAACAGGTTGGAAACTGATCGTAGCCGCAGCACTTAATGTTTTATGGGGCGCTCTTATGGATATTGGTTTTGGACTTTATGCACCTTGTATGGCAACATGTCTTCTGCTTGGTGTTGATGCTCAGACATGTTTCCCTGTCTTCATGGGATCTTGCGCATGCTTAATGCCAGCTTGCTCTATCGAATTTATCAAGTCACATAGATACGATGTTGCACATACAATTGGTAATGCGATAGGTGGATGTATCGGTGTATTTATCGCATGGAAATTAGTTACAGGTCTTCCAATGTTCTGGCTCATTAATCTTATCTGTCTCGTGCTTGTATGGACTTCTTACACTTTACTTAGTGCAGCAAAGAAAGACAAAGCAAAAGGTATTGCTTAATATCTGTGAAACATATATATAAGCAAAATACTCATTTAAACAAAACAACACACGGATGGCAGTCTTAACAGACTGCCATCTTTATATCATTGTATGTAAGAGATCCTGCTTCTGGCAGTTTCCCTGCATTACAATTTTATTATGGAGAATATCATATGTTTGTTAACGAATATGTAATGACACGTAAACGCTACGACAAATGGGCAGCTCCAAAGTTCTGGAGACTTCCTATCTTCTACGTATATTGTGTAATCTTTGCATCCGGAACTTTCGGCTGGATTTATTTTCATCATGTAGGAGCTTCACTCAGATGGCAGTCTGTTGGTGCCACACTTTCATTTATAGCCATCTACCGTGGAGTATTTTTCAAATGGATGCACGCTGATAAAACTTTCCGTGTAATGCGTACTCAATATTTCAACGATAAAGACTGGACCTGTAAAGTCATGATCCGCGAAAAGGACATTGCCCTTTACATTAACAATAAGATAAATAACCATGTAAACTGGGAAGATCTAACCAAATTCGAAGAGGCGAAAACTTATTACAAGCTCACTTCCAAAGACCAGATTGAAGGCGTTATGCTTGACAAAGAGTCTTTCACCAAAGGCGACTCCGAAAGTTTCAAACAATGGATGTTAGAACAACATCCCGAAATCGAATACGGACCTATCGATCCTGCATTCGATAAATAAAAAAAGAGAAGATTTCCATTCGCAAGAATGAGGTAATCTTCTCTTTTTCTTATTGTTTGTTCTATTTCCGACACTTTCTGTCGTAGATATCTTCCCGGTTCTATCGTCCTTCCTGTTCATCCTTATGACGCATCTTAAGCTTCAGAAGAGCTTTTGCCTTCAGACAGTCAACCCTCACCATGTTGTTCTCTCCGACAACATCTGTCTCTGTACCATCTGCGCTTTTATTAATATCCACAATTCCATCCAGATAATCATTGACTACAACGAACTTCGCAACCGTTCCGCTGAAATTAAGTCCCGTTACCGGAATTCCACGAATACCAAGTTGTTCACATGTGTTGGTATAATCCACATCACTATTTCCCCATCCATCTGATGATATGATCACACCATCTGCACGCATACACTCAGCCATTGCTGCCGCTCTGGTTCCTACCAGCATTTTATCTTTGTTATCATCCGGCGTTCCGACTATGATCAGTCCGAGAAGATCCAGATCTGTATCCTCTGCCACTACTTCCAACAGCGGATCTCTGAAATGATGTAATGATGTTTCTTTTGTCGATGGTCCAATTCCCATAACTTCTGCACCTCCTGTAGTTACTGCATCGAGCGGATCATGCCGTCTCTGTACTCATTTGGAGTAATCATAACCGGCATATTACCCATATCGATAATTGAACGTCCGCCTTCAACCCCTGACGGTTCATCCGGGAACATCCACGTATCATACATAGCTCCCTGACCTGCAACCTGACGGATAATGACAACCTTCTTCTTTCCAGGTCTCACCTTATCATGATATTCATGCCGTTCCGTACACTTGTCCCCTTTGAACTTTTTCAGTTTATCCCTGTATGTCTGAATAAATTCATCACACAGTCTGTGCGCAGTAAATGGTCCATGTCTCTCCTGTCCCATTCCGGCCGCAAATGTAACATCAAAAGAAATGATATAATCATCATCTCCCGGTGTACCTGCACGGTTTAAGTATAACTGTTCTTTCAGATTCCCTTCCGATGAACCAAATTCGTGACACTGCTTTCCGTTCACATCAACGCCCGTCAACATAACATATACACCCGTTATAGTGTGAGTTATTCCTTCTCCCAATTTACCAAGCACTTTTGTTGAGATTGGAATGATATCCATAATCGTGTTCGTCCATCTGTCATGGTCTCCCGGTTTAATAATCTGAATATCAATCTTCTCAATACAATCATCCTGTGCAACAAGCTGATCGATCATCTCTTTGCTGACCGTCATATGGCCATCCGTTGTGATATTATTGTACTCACCCCATTCCACATCTGTCATATGAAATGCTTTGATCACAAGGCGTCTTAAGTCTATCTCTTTCTCAGCCATCATGTCACCTCCTAAAAAAATTACGGACATATATCAATCAAAGTCCGCTTTTTGCGGTTTCCCCGTACACTTTGATAGCAAAAACAACGTATCCATTCATCCTTTTTATATTGTTTTCTTATTTTTCCTATGTCCTTTCCATATCTCTAGTATACAATATACTGTAAGAAATTCCAATATACTGTCTGATTCTTTTTTCAAAAAAGGGCAGATGCAAAATACATCTGCCCTTCTTAAGATCAAATAAAATTCATAAAATCGAATTAGATCTTAGCAACATACTCGAATGGCAACGGAACAATCTTTCCTGGAGTTTCGATTTTCTCTAACTGCTCCAGAGTTGCCTTTACGATCTGTGTCTGCTGTTCTACATTGTGAGGACCACCCGCATTAGCACCCATAGGTACCAACGGAGCTACCGCACGAGGAGTACCAGTCTGACGAACAACTGGTGGAAGAGCTGCAATAATAATTGTAGGAATTCCAGCTTCTTCAATCGCTCTCTGCACCAATACTGCAGAGCGGTGGCAGGTACCTCAGCCAGCGGTGAGGATTACTGCGTCAACATCCTCATTTTTGAACATTTCAGCGATAGCAGGACCAGTTTCATGTTTGAATTTCTCCTGGTTTCCACCACCACCCATGAATCCAGCATGTACAGGAGCACAAGCTCTGATAAATCCTTCTTTTGCTAATTCATGAATTCTGTCAATTGGGAACATACAGTTGATGTCCTTGTTAACATCACTGTTATCATATCCACCGTGTGATACCATCAGATCACTAGATGGTGTAGTGTTTTCGATCTTTCTCCATGTCCAGTCACCGGCAAGGTTAAATCTCTCCTGGCTCTTCTTGTGAACACCTGCTGCTGTTGCAAGAGCGATAGACATATCTTTCAGCTCTTTTGTTACAGGAGCCCATACTGACGGTGGAGTAATAGGAACGAATATTTCAGACTGTAAGCCTTTAACAACCGTTAAACTCATTTTTAATCCTCCTTATTAGCATCCAAACGTGCTTGCATTTCTTGTTGTTTGCGACGTTCTTTTTCAATATTGCTGACGTATTTCTCATTTACTTCCGGTCCGAGCTGTTCCGGGAAACTCATGTTCCAGCCAACTTCCTGACCTACTTTCGGTTCTGTATCGCAGATGAACATTCTCTTCGGAGCTTTAAAGAACCCCAGACGTCCTTTTAAGTCAACGCTGATACTACAGTCGTCGACCGCTACGATGACACCTTCCATATAAATGATCTTATCGCCATAGTGTAAACGTTCATTATCCATTATGATAACACCTGATCTTAGTCGTATTTTTCTTTACGTTTCTGGCTCATTGGCAGAGACTGCTCGTTGTCTACGAGTTCAATCTTCTTACCGCAAGCTGCTTCGATCAGCTCAACGTTAGTAGCTTTAACGTTTGGATTCCACTTCTTCTCAGCGGCTTTTACTTCTTCACCAGCCATAGCTGCTTTCAGCATAGCAAGGGCACGGATACCCTCTTCCTGGCAAAGTGTATTACATCCAAGTACTTCGTTTTCGATACCAGATTCTGACTTGTTATTGTCAACCATGTACTGCATGTACTTGTTACCAACAACGAGTGCACCCTGAACAGCACAGAATGAAAGTCCTACTACTGGAATTCCTCTCATACCGATCTGCTCGATGTGGCTTGCGAAGTCGATGTGGTTATTTCCGAATCCTTCTGTTGTAACGAAAGCTCCGTCAACATCCATCATTTCTACTGTATGTCCTACACGACGAGATACATAGTACTTCTCTGCATTGATCTGAGGTGATCCTACGAATACAACTCCGCAAAGGTCAACTTCTTCATCATGTAAAGCTTCAAGTACAAGTGGCTCTCTCCAGTAATGTCTTGACATCTCTTTAGATGCAGGTCCGATACATGTTAATGCATGGATACATCCATCAAGTACCTCAAGTGGAGATACGCATACAGGTACGTTTCCTAAGTCTACGTTAGCTCTTGCGCCAAGGATACCAACTGGTTCTACAGGAAGGATGAAGTTATCATGCATAGCTCCCTGTCCCATGATCTCTTTTACGATTACGACTTTCTTCTTACCTGGACGACGGATAGATTTCAGTTCTTCGTCTTCAACGATGAAGCTGTCATCTAATTCTTTCATTACTTCACGGATTTCCTGAGTAATGATGTCAAATGCTGTATGTGCAGCCATAGGTCCACGACGTTCCATGTTAGTCTTTTCCTGAACTACAATGTTACCTTTGATAAAGATTTCTCCCTTATCCGGGCATCCAGGACGTCCCCACATGATGTTCTCATCAAGGTATCCTTCTGAAGAACCGAACTCACCGATCTGAACTCCGCCTTCGTCAGTTCCTGTCAGCATCATAACAACGCCGTCAAGTACTCTTGTTGCGCCTTCACCAAGGATTGCATCGCCTTCTTTTGTAGCGATTGGCTGAACATCCATGATTGTCTCTGAGTATGTGTGGTATTGGTCAGGAGTGATGATTTCAAGATGGAAATCTTTAACCAGTTCCTGATCAGCAATTACTTCTGCTTCAATTCCTTCACGGATGTAAAGAGTTGTTCCTTCAATTTTTGTCTCTGGTCCTCTCTTAACCTCTGTGATCTTAATGTGTCTTCTTGTTAATGTTCCTACTACTTTTGTTTCTTCAACAGGTGCTTCTGCTGTTGCTGTAGCTGCTACTGCTGCAGGTACTTCTGCTACTGCTTCTCCTGTTGCTCCAAGAGCTCCAACCGGGATTTCAAGATTGATGTCTTTTCCTTCTCCGATGTGGATCTTGAGTGTTCCTCCAGCTACTGTTGCTGCTGTTGCAACTGGTGCTGCTGGTGCAGCTTCCTCTGCCGGAGCTTCTTCCTCTGCCTCTTCTGCTGGAGTTGTAGGTGCTTTTACACCATCCAGAACATCATTTGTTAATGGGCAAAGAGAATCACAAGTTTTTGTAAGTTTTGCACCCAGTACTTCTTCGATTGTAAGGCATCCGTCCAGGTTTAATAATCCTGAATCTACCAGATCATCAAAAATTGCTGGATCTTCGAGATTAGCCGGCTCAATTGTGATACCAGCTTCTGCTCTACAGCACAGTACTGCAGGATCATGAGCATGTGCTTTTGCTGTTTCAGCTGTGATTGACATATTGTTTCCCTCCTTGTTTTTGTTTCATACATTTTCCTTGCGGAATATTGTAGTTAAAAAATATATATACAGCTGCGTCCAACTTCCAGAAGAACCTCTCAATTACTTCTGTCAGGCAAAAGAATCGGGGGTCTCCTACCTCATTGCACACAACGGTAATACCGATAATATTATGTTTCATTCAGGTTATAATTAAAAATCAATTTCCTGACTTACTTCTTTAGAAACCTTCAGGCTTCTGTACAGTGGATGTCCAACTGTTCTCATAACATGGTCTGTCTGATGGAATACCTTCAGTCCCATCTTCGGTCCGGATGCCATTACAGTGTTTGAACAGTCTGAGCAGTTACCGATCAGAATGTATTCACATTTGTCTTTCTTGAACTGAATATTGTTCTTAACCTGTCCAGGACAGTTACCAGGTCTTAAGCACTTCAGTGGTGCTCCCGGTTTGTTTTCAATTGCCTGTTTACATTTGCACATAGATACTACTTTGGCATTCATCTTAGAAGCGATCTCACGCATACGCTCTTCGCTTCCGCCGCAGGCACATACAAGAATTCCCATTGTTGCTCCGTGGAGATCCGGGAACTCGATTGTAACGAGGATTGCTCCTGTCGTCTTGGTTGTTGGTGCATCTAATGTAGTAGACTTTCCTGTGAAAGCTCCACCCATGATGATCTCTCCATATTTTCCGTCGATTCCGCCGGCTTTTTCGATCATCTCTCCAACGCTTACACCAACTGGTACGTCGAAGAATACGTGTGCTTCATTTCCACCGTTTAATTTACCACGGACTGTCATGTTCTTGCTGATACAAGGTTTCTTTTCATCAACCGCTTCAGCAATCTTACAGACAGTTTCTACATTGATAACAACAGATCTAGCTGCTGATGGAAGCTGTGTAGTTGTGAGTAATACCCCAAGACACTCTCTTACTACTGCACGTTCCTCACCCATCGGGTAGATATCAGCCATCAGGTGCATCTTGATATCAGGCTCATTCTCAAGGGCTTTCTGTAATACCTTGATTGCTTTATGATGTTTCTTCTTAATAGCAATAATTGCTTTCTTTGCGTGAGTGATTTCCATACTATATTTAATACCACGGATTAATTTATCACTCTGCTCTTCGATCTGTCTTGTGTTGTGTTCCAGTCCCGGTTCGCATTCAGCTGCATTTACAAGAATGTATCCACAATCCAGTTTGAAGTCTTTCGGAAGCTCTGGGTTAATCTCAGGATCAAGCTCACCCATCGGAGTTTCTTCTAAATTAATATTAAGTTTTACTCCTGTCGGGAATCCGGCTCCTCCCATTCCTACGATTCCGGCTGCTTTCACCAGATCAAGTTTTGATGATTCATCTGTGATACCTTCTACTGATTCGGTAACTGGAATGAATTCATCCGGCTGTTCAGCGGCCGGCTCGATGATGATGCGGTCTTCTGTAATCTCTGTTACTTTTCCATACACGCTTGAAAAGATGTTAGCTCCCAGGCCTGTTGGTGTAGCAATGAGAGTACCCTTTTTCACCTCAGCACCAACTTCTACACATGGTGCACAAGGAGCGCCAACATGCTGACGTAATAACATCTGTACATTTCCCATGACACACTTCTCCTTTTTAATTTTTATTTTATCTAAGTCAAAACGAAACTATGCAAGCTCGTTTACTTATTCTAATTTGATTAATATAGAAATTTTCTATGAATTATTTTTCGCCATTTTTTTAACAAAAACTGTCTGTTTTTTTGGCGGAGGCATGTGGGAATCGAACCCACCCAGGACGCTCTTAACGCCCAACACTAGTTTTGAAGACTAGGAGGCACACCAGTTACCCAACTACCCCCATGTGCTTATATACCATATCATATTTGCCCTTAATTTTCAACACTTTTATTTATTTTTATAATACCAAAAAAGCATTGACTTTTCAAGGTATTTCGTACATAATGAAATCAACAGGTTGAACGAAATACTAGAATGCAGTCTATTTGTTAATTTTATATCGCAATATCTGTTAATTTTATTATTTTTATTTTTCACTCATAGAAAAAGGCACTACGAAAATATAGAGATTTTCAATGTGTTTTTATAAAAACTTATAGATGAATTCTATAGGATATTATAAGGAGGTAAGGATTATGAAGTTAGAAGCAAAAGTTAACTTCAACCGGTTTGAAGAAGCACTTCAGGTTGTAGATGCTCATACAGCCGGTGAGTTCTGCCGTATGGTCATCGGAGGATTCCCTGAGCCAGAAGGCAGCACAATGATCGAAAAGAAAAAATGGATGGAGGAAAAATACGACCACGTTCGTACAGCATTAATGCTGGAGCCGAGAGGACATCACGATATGTTCGGTGCTTTCCTTTGCGAGCCGATCCACGAAGAAGCAGATCTTGGGGTAATCTTCATGGATACAGGCGGATACCTGAACATGTGCGGACACTGTACGATCGGAGCTGTTACAGTAGCCCTTGAAGCAGGTCTTGTTGAATGCCACGAAGGTGAGAACGAAGTTGTTCTGGATGCTCCTGCAGGAATCATCAGAACAAAAGCTCATGTAAAAGACGGAAAGGTAACAGATGTAACTCTTACAAACGTACCTGCATTCATTTACAAAGACAACTTAACAGTTAATATCGACGGAGTAGACATTCCTTATACTATTTCTTTCGGTGGAAGTTTCTTCGCACTGGTTGATACTACAAAGCTTGACATTGGCGAAATCAACGCTAAGACAGTTCCTGCTTATACAGAACTCGGAATGAAGATTCGTGATAAAGTCAACGCAGAAGTTAAGATCCAGCATCCAACTCTGGACATCACAGAAGTTGACCTGGTTGAATTCTACGGACCAACACCGAATCCGGATCAGGCTACAATGAGAAACGTTGTTGTATTCGGAGATGCTCAGGCTGACCGTTCACCTTGCGGAACAGGTACAAGTGCCAAACTCGCTACTCTTCACGGATGGGGCGAACTCGGAATCGGCGAAGAATTTATTTATGAAAGTTTCATGGGAACACGCTTCAAAGGTGTGATCAAAGAAGAAACTAAGATCGGTGATTACGATGCAGTAATCCCAATGATCACAGGAAGTGCATATCTTACAGGTGTTGCTACTTACTTAATTGACTCTACAGATCCATTAAAATATGGTTTCCTTGTAGGCTAATGCATATTCGGGGTTGAATTAGATTGCATTATCATATATGATAGTAGAAGCGGATTCGTGTGATCCGCTTCTATTTTTTATACAGCAAAGAAGGGAATGAGCCGAATGCCACGTAAACGCAGATCTACAAAAAGCCGAATTGTTAAAGCAGCCTGGAACCTCTTTTACAAAAATGGCTACGAACAGACTACCGTAGAAGACATCATCAACGCTTCAAAAACTTCAAAAGGTACTTTTTATCATTATTTCAAGGGAAAAGAAGCACTTTTAAATTCACTTTCTTATCTTTTTGACCAGAAATACGAAGACCTTGCTGCGGTGATTGATCCGAATCTTTCTTGTTATGATAAACTTTTATTTTTAAACCATGAATTATTTTATATGATAGAAACCAGCATCGATATACATCTGCTGGCCTACCTCTACTCTTCGCAGCTGGTTACCAAAGATAAGAAATCTTTGTCTGACAAAAAACGTATTTATTTCAAATGGCTGACAGAAATTATGGAGGAAGGTTTAAAAAACGGAGAATTCAAAAACACCAGCACCGCTTCCGAACTAATGGAAATATATGCCATGTATGAGCGTGCTCTTCTCTATGACTGGGCCCTTTTCAAAGGCAAATTCTCACTGACCGAACGTACAGACAAGTTACTTCCACATGTATTACAGACATTTGTGGATGGACTTTAATCGCCATGTATTCGAAAGAAGCTGCCAGTTTCCCTTATATAAAAAAATTAACAGGCGTTGACCGCAGAGATTTCTCTGCAGTCAACGCCTGTTCTCTTTCAGTCCAGATTTTCCATACCCTTGTTATGACCTCTTATACAAGGCATTCATGAACATCTTCCTGTTCAATCCCTACCTCTTTCATCACATCAAGGATCTGTTCTCGGTCTGTCAGATCCGCACACCAGGAAAGTCCGCATCCTGCCGAAATCGCTCTCGGTACAGGAATCAGTCTGCCTGGTACATTTCTTTCCTTGCATACCTTCTCCATCGCCATCGCATCAGACGTCGTATGGAAAGTTACAACAAGTTTCATTACTTTTTTTCTCATCTTTACTCAATCACCACTTCGTAGTAACCGTCTTTCTCCACAGCTGTTGACTTTTTCCCCTTACTTTTGGCAAATTTTTCAACATTCATCTTCTGATGAGGCTCTGTGACAAGAATTTTCACAGGTCCTGTTTCTCCTTTTAACGCTTCTGCTGTCAGCATTAATGGTTCCGGACAAGAAAGACCTCTTGCATCTACTTCTTTCATATTTAATTCCTTCTTTCCTAGAATACTATGTATTTAAGCATATTTCAATCTTATTTTGTTTCTTCTCTCTTATTCGTAAATGCGATAATAAAGCAAATCACAATACAGATAATACATGCAATCTTACCATTCAATGGTACTGCACCTGCCACTACTTCTTTCGTCTCAGGATTAAGTGCAGTTCCAGTTGCCGCAAGTCCGAAGTTATGGCACATTGCAGCCCCCACAAACATTCCGACTACGGTTACCGCCGAATCAGAAGATCCCTGTCCCGCAAGGATCAGCTGTCTTAATGGGCATCCTCCTGCAAGTACAGCTGCGAATCCAACTGTGTACATTCCAAGAATATTCCACAGATGTTCAGAATGCGCAATAATTCCAGGTGTATCAAATCCAAGCACGAAACGTCCTGTTGCAAGATTAAATACAAGCATCACTACAAAAAGTCCCGCAATGACACTGATAAGATCAAAGTTTTTCATCAGGATAATATCCCGGATACTTCCTGCAAAGCACATTCTTGATTTCTGTGCAAATGCTCCAAATACAAGGCCTCCGATCAAAGATGCAATAATCGGTGCATGCATGCTTCCCGGTCCTGCCTGGCTCGCTTTCAGAAGTGTTGTACATGTAGCAAGGATCAAAATCGCAACCACGATTGCCGGAAGAATCGCTCCGTTAACTTTGTTAGTTACATGTGCTCTTCCAAGACTGAATCCCTTCTTTAATGCAAATACTCCCGTTGCCACTCCAAGGATGAAGCCAACGAAAGCTACCCATGCATTCAGATCACCTGCCGACATACGGATTACCATACGCAGAGGGCATCCCAGGAATACAAGTGCACCGATCATAATGATCACACCAAGAATAAAACGGATCATCGGCGATGATCCCGCCGTTGAGCGATATTCTTTTGTTGCTATTGAAATGATAAATGCCCCAAGTACAAGACCAATAATCTCCGGTCTTGCATACTGTACCACTTCTGCCTGATGCATTCCCATTGCTCCCGCCGTATCACGGATAAAACATGCAATACAGAATGCCATGTTCGCTGGATTTCCAAGTGTTGCAAGGCATGCCGCTACAATACCACACACAACACCAGCCAGTACCAGTTTTTTCTTTGAATCTGATAAATTCATATGTGTTTCCTCCTATACTCTCATTTTCTTGCATTTCCCCATAACTATATGCCTGGCATACTTTTTTATGACGCCTTGTCACATATCACATATTTTACGGTTCTTCTGCCAGTTCGCGGATCGCCCTTATAGCCGTATCCACTTCTTCCTCCGTGTTGTAATGTGAGAAACTAAATCTCACAGCCCCCTGTTCTACCGTTCCAAGCGCCTCGTGCATAAGCGGTGCACAATGCCCTCCCGATCTGGTAGAAATATCATATTCCATAAGAAGCTCATCACTCACTTCTGAAGAATCATAATCACCGATGTTCAGCGTCACGATCGCACAGCGTTCTTTCTGACTGTAATCCCCATAAATCTTAACGCCCGGAACATCTTTTACCCCGTTATAGAACCGCCACATCAGATTTTCTTCTTTTTTGCGGATATTATCAATTCCTGTTTTTTCCAGATACCCAAGTGCCGCATGAAGTCCGGCGATTCCATGTCCGTTCAAAGTACCTGCCTCCAAAGCCGTCGGCATCTGCACCGGATGTTCTTTGCTATATGTCTGTATTCCACTTCCTCCGGTCTTTAACGGTCTGATCTGTATTCCTTCTTTTACATATATTCCGCCTGTCCCCTGAGGTCCAAGAAGTCCTTTGTGTCCTGTAAAACATAATATATCTATATCCATCTTCTGTACGTCAATTGGAAATACTCCGGCCGTCTGTGATGCATCCACCACAAAGATCAGTCCGTGCTTATGCGCCATCTTTCCTATTACTGCCACATCTACATAATTGCCGGTAAGATTCGATCCATTGGTACAGATAATCATCTTCGTATTCTCTTTTATCGCTGCCTCCATCGCAGCTATATCCGGCATTCCTTTCTCGTTACATCCTATAACTGAAAGTTCTGTGCCTTTCTTCTCCATCTCATATAACGGTCTTAACACCGAATTATGTTCCAGAACCGTTGTGATCACATGATCTCCCGGATCCAGTATTCCTTTTATAGCAATATTCAGACTTTCCGTAGAATTCGATGTAAATGCAATCTGCCTTGCATTCTCTGCACCGAATAATTTTGCCAATCCCTCCCTGGTATCATAAATAATCCTGGATGCACTGAGTGCAGCTTCACTGGCCCCGCGTCCTGCATTCCCCATCGAACTCATCGCACTTACTACCGCATCGATCACTTCCTGTGGTTTGTGCATTGTTGTAGCTGCATTGTCCATATATATCATACTTGTCTCCTCCTAATGACCGCACATGATTCAAGTTTTATTATAAAAATATTATTCCGTTCATTCAATACTATTTAATTTCTAAGTAAATTCATATCTCTTTCATATGCTTTTAGTATAGTCTATTTTCTTCTTTCCGTCTAATCGAAACATTACATAAACCCACAGCATTCATAGTAATTATCTATAAATGTTGTGGGTTTATTCTATTATTTAGATCTACAGATCATAAACTGTAATCTATTCTTCTATTCCGTATACTTCTTTTACCACTTTAACAAAGCGCTCTGCACTTTTTGACATCTGATAATTCTTATTATACACCAGGTTAATGTCACGTCCCTGATCTGCCTTTGGAATAGGAAATGTCAGAAGATCTCCTGATTTTGTTTCTTCTTCCGCCGCAAGTCTGGATATGATCGAAATTCCCATTCCTTGTTTTACCGACTTCTTGATCGTCTCCTGATTTTCAATACTTGCAATGATCTTAAGCTTATCCAGATTGATTCCGGCATTACGGAGCTGTTTTCCGGCTTCTTTTCTTGTGCCGGATCCTTCTTCCCGCATGATCAGACATTCCCCACTGATCCAGCTTATATCTTCAATATTCTGATGTAACACCTGATATTTCTCCGTATTCGGAGTGATCACTACCAGTTCATCCTTATAAAACGGAATATATTTACAGTGTTTTTTCTCCAGAACCGTTCCGGTAAATCCTACATCTACCATATGATCAATGATCTTGGTCACAACCTGACTGCTGTCCGTTTCAAGAAGCTTTACCTGTTCTTTCGGATAGCGTTCATTGAACTTCATCAGAATCTCCGGAAGCAGATACTGTGCCGGAATTGTAGATGCCGCAATTGTGATCAGATGTTTGCTCTCACTTTTTCCTGTTTCAAATCTTTCCTCGATCTTTTTCTGAAGATCGATCATCTGTCTTGCGTAACGGTACAATTCTTTCCCGTCATCCGATAATTTTACTTCTTTTGTATTTCTTACGAAAAGCCTTGCATTCAGTTCTTTCTCCAGTGACGAAATGTGTGCACTGATGGTTGGCTGTGTCAGAAACAGCTGTTTTGCTGCCTTTGAAAAACTACCTCCCTCTGCTACCTGAACGAAAGCTTCTAATTGTTTTAAATTCATTAGTATGCCACCCTTTCGCTCTCTGCTCCCGTTTTCTTGGTTACCTTGATACTGTCCATATATTCCAGGATCGGTTTTGCACTTTTTCTGCTTGTCTCAAACATGTCTCTGACCTGTGCGATCGTGATCAGCGGATCTTCTTTCAAATGCTCTTTGATCTTCTCTTTCGCAGTCTCCATATAAGAGGTCAGCGTATACATTTCATCATTTATTTTTACAATCTGTTTTTCTTCTAATAAGATGTTCAGGATGTCATCCATGATATCCTGTGGTACATCCTTGCATGTAACCTCGGAATATCTTGCAAAGTCAAATCCTGCTTTTTCAAATGTATCCAGCATGATCTTTGACACTTTATCATAAATCTTGTCTTTCCGTACTTCGTACTCCGGAGTACATAAGAATTCATCGACTCGTTTCAATACTCCCTGTTCTTCAAAAAGCGTCAGAATCTTGTCGTATACATTTGGTTTTACCTTTTTGAAATATGTGGTCTGTACCTGTGCCTTCTTAATTCCGTAGCGGTACGGATACGTTTCTTCATATTCCTTCAAAGCTTTCAGCAGGATACGTTCTGCCTCTCTTGCAGAATCGCTGTGCCATACATACGTATCTTTCCGCATTGGAAATGCATAGATACTGCCCTGCTCTTCCAGTTCTTTCACATCCTGCTCCACCTCTTCCGGCGAAAGTGCCGTAAGCTTGGCCAGTTCCGTGACTGTGATCAGGGTCTCTGCATGACTCTTCACATGCATTTCTATAACATCTGCGGACGATCCTTCTTCCTTGCGCTTCAGTTCTTCGATCACTTCCGGCTGGAATCTTCTCTTGATCTTCGGATTCGGCTCAAGAACAACACCTCCGCCGATCGTCTCCATTGGTGAATAGAAACGTACTACGAATTTGTCTCCTCTTCTTACCGCAACTTCTTCTTCCATACGAAGCTGTACATAACCGCTTTCTCCAGGTCCGATTTCTTCCTTATCCAGAAGTACCGCACGGCAGAGCACTTCACTGGTTCCTGTAAAGAAATGCAGACGTGTATGATTCGTCAGGATTCTCACAGAAGAATCCAGTACATTTAACTTTACATCCAGAAGGTCGGTATTTTTCATACTGTTCGGAGGCGCCAGTACGCAGCCTCTCTTGATTTCTTTTTTCTTCACATTTGAAAGGTTGATCGCCACACGTTGTCCGGCGTAACACTCTTTCTTATCTTCTCCGTGAACCTGAATGCTTCGGATCTTACATTCTTTTCCGACCGGATACATCTGAAGTGTGTCTTCTTTCGTGATCGTTCCGGACACCAGTGTTCCGGTGATGATTGTTCCAAATCCGGAAAGTGTAAATACTCTGTCGATCGGGAGACGCGGAATAGTATGAATATCTTTCTGTACCACTTCGTCTCTGGTCTGATGTTCGATCTCTTTTACCAGATCATCAAGGCCGGCACCTGTCGCTGCCGATACTTTGACAAGCGGCGCATGTTCCAGGAATGTTCCGGAAAGTTCTTCCCTTACATCCTCTTCCATCATCTCCAGCCACTCTTCATCTACGAGATCACATTTATTCAGCACAATGATACTCTTCTCGATTCCGAGAAGGTTCAGAATATCCATGTGCTCTCTTGTCTGCGGCATGATTCCCTCATCCGCCGCGATCACCAGGAGTACCAGATCCATTCCGACAACTCCGGCAACCATGTTATTGATGAATTTCTCATGTCCCGGTACATCGATGATTCCCGCACGGTCTCCTCCCGGCAGGTCAAAATACGTAAACCCTAAGTCAATCGTAATTCCTCTTCGCTGTTCTTCTTCCCAGCGGTCTGTATTTCTTCCGGTCAGTGCTTTGATCAGTGTTGTCTTACCATGATCAATGTGTCCGGCCGTTCCGATAATAATATTCTTCATAGCCTTCTTTTGCACCTACCGTTCTTCTTTCTTTCCTAATAATTCTGCAAGCTCTGCTGCAATCATCTTATAATCCTTGCGTTCGATCGTTCTGACATCCAGACAGATACTGTCATTGATCGTTCTCGGAATGATCGGGATCTCCAGATGACGCATCTTCTCTTCCATCTCTGCAACACTCATGCCATTTGGCTGGATTGCAACTGCACGGCTTTCCATCCGCTCAAGTGGAAGGGATCCGCCGCCGATCTGTGATTCACAGGATACCATCTGAATCTTTGCATCCATTCCAGTGTGACGCAAGATACGCACAAAGCTTCTGGCTTCTTTTTCAATCTCTTCTAAAGGCGTTGCAATCATACGCAATACCGGGATGTTCTGAACGGCTGTCTCTTCTGACAGGTATTCCATCAGAACCATTTCCAATGCTGCCGCCGTAAATTTATCAATACGAAGTGCACGGGTAAGCTGGTTCTTCTTCATCATATCGATGTACTTCTTCTTACCGATGATAATTCCCGCCTGTGGTCCCCCAAGAAGCTTGTCACCGCTGAAACATACCACATCCGCACCATGTACGATGGATTCCTGTACGGTCGGCTCATGTGTCAGACCGTATTTCTCCAGGTCGATCAGCACACCGCTTCCGAGATCTTCCACAACCGGAATCTCATGTTCCTTCGCAATCGGTACCAGTTCATCAATTCCCACACTTTCTGTAAATCCAACAATACGGTAGTTACTGGTGTGTACCTTCAGAAGAGCTTTCGTCTCTTCTGTGATTGCTTCTTCATAATCCTCATAATGTGTCTTGTTCGTCGTTCCGACTTCCACGAGGCTTGCACCGCTCTGTTCCATCACATCCGGAATGCGGAATTTACCACCAATCTCGATCAGCTCCCCGCGGGAAACGATTACTTCTCCGCCTTTTGCCAGAGAACTTAAGATCAGAAGTACCGAAGACGCATTATTATTGACCGCCATGGCAGCCTCTGCGCCGGTTAATTTACACAGAAGCTTTTCAAAATGCGAATAACGCTCTCCTCTTCTTCCTGCTTCCAGATTGTATTCCAGATTGGAATACCCACTGACGATCTCTGCTGCTTTCATCATGTGTTCGTAACTGATCGGTGCACGTCCGAGATTCGTATGCAGGATCGTTCCGGTTCCGTTAATCACCTTTTTCATATTCGGTGTATGCATTGCCGCAACGGCTTTTGCTATATTTTCATTCAGTAATGCGATCTGGTGTTTTGCTTTTTCTTCATCATCGCATGTTCCGATATATGCACGGAGCTTTTCCATCTCACTGTGGATCGCTTCCATTACACTTTCACGGCTGTAGGCCTCTATCAATACTTTGATTCCTTCATCCGCCAGAAGAATATCTACTTTTGGGATACTCCGGTATAATACATTCTTATTCATTATGTTTCTCCATTCTGTCATTCTTTTATGACTTCATATCTAGAATAACCGGATCAGCTTATCACTCTTTGGTGCAACTGTTCCGATTACGGAAACGGTTGTATCCAGTCCTGATGCTCTGAAGTCTCTCATCATATTCTCGTATTCTTTAGGCGAAACACTGATGAGAAGTCCGCCGGAAGTCTGTGGATCATAGAGAAGATCTAAGTATGTCTCTTCTACCGAACCAACTTCCACCTGATTGATCGAATATCTCTTATTCTTATAAGCTCCTGCCGGAACAAGACCCATCTTCGCATAATCGTATGCATCCTGAAGATACGCAATGTCATGCACACTGAGTTCAAATGTCACATCACTTGCCGATGCCATCTCAACACAATGTCCAAGCAGTCCAAATCCAGTGATATCCGTACATGCGGAAACATCATACTTTTCCACAACCTGCTTGCCTATCTTATTCAAGGATGCCATGACCGTCTGTGCCTCGCGGATTGCCGATGGCGATGCCATCTCTGCTTTGATCGCAGTATTCACGATACCACTTCCGATCTGTTTTGTAAGAATCAATATATCTCCCGGTCTGCAGCCATAGTTCTTAAAGATCTTATCCGGGTGAACGAATCCGGATACGCAGAGACCGTATTTCGGTTCATCATCCTGTACCGAATGTCCTCCGACTAATACTGCACCTGCTTCTTTTACTTTGTCTGCGCCTCCCGCAAGGATATCGCCGAGGATCGCCGGATCCAGGCAATTCGGGAAACCTACGATGTTCAGGGCTACCGCCGGTTCTCCTCCCATCGCCCATACATCACTGAGCGAGTTGGCAGCGGCGATCTGTCCGAACATATATGGATCATCCACAATCGGAGTAAAGAAATCAACCGTCTGAATCATCGCAATATCATCTGTCACTTTGTAGATGGCAGCATCATCGGAAGTCTCAATTCCTACTATTAAATTGTCATCCTCAAATTTTGGCAGCTTACTCAGAACCTGAGCAAGGGTCTCCGGACCAATCTTGGCCGCTCAACCTGCTGTTTTGCTTAAACTCGTTAATTTTACATCTGATTTCATTCTTTTTACTCCTCCTGTTTTTCATACCTTTCTTCAGAGGCAGTACAGTCGATGAACTGTCATGCAGACTCTTTTGTATTCATTATACATACGCCGTAGTACAAGAAAGCCGGAACCCCTGTATCTTACTTCAGGAATCCGGCTTTTTATCCAGGTATGTAACTAATTTATGATGGTCTGACGATTCTTCCTGCTTTTGCCATCGTTTCAACAATGCTGTACATGTTCGTTACTGTACCAACTGCAAGCTTGTCTTTCAGACCATAATAATCCAGACAGGTTCCACATGTCATGATCTCTACTCCCTGTGCTTCCAGAGATTTCAAATCTTCCAGAGAATCAGAACCTTCTGTAGTCAAAGTTGCTCCTCCATTATAGAAAAGCATTGTCTTTGGCAGTGTATCAAGCTGTGTCACTGCAAAAATAAATCCTTTGATCAGAACTTTTCCTAATTCATCATTTCCAGATCCCATACGGTCAGAAGAAACGACAACGACTGTATTGTCTCTTGCATCCGGCGCACATACTGCTTCAGCTCCATCTGCTGCCGGTGCTCCTTCCATTTCAATCGTAACTTTATATTCGGCATCCCCCAATTTTTCAGAAGTTACTTTTCCTCCTGAGCTAGATGCCATCTTTGTTACATTCTGCACTGCGATCTCATTATCAACCAGAACTTCAATCGTCTCCGGTCCTGTCAGTGCAGCCATTGCCTTTTTGGTTTTAATAACCGGGATTGGGCAATTGTCTCCCATAGCATTAACTGTAATCATAATGATTCCACCTTTCTATCACCATTTCCACAATCAACACATATAGATTCATTCTATCATCATTTATGGAAAAGGTAAATATATAATTTATAGAATTATTATATAAAAGTCTGAAAACGTCTATCCTTAGAATCCTACCTTCGGGTATCCATTCCCATACTCTTGTACCTCCAGTATGTGATATGCACCGTCCTCATAATATGCCGGTTTCATACCACCTTTTTTCAGAGCTTGCATAAACTCTTCCATTGTCTTTACTTCTTCCAGAAACCAGGTCGCACACGCACCGACTTTCTCCGGTACATGACAGTCGCTGGATCCCATCGTACACAGTCCGAGTTCCTGTGCATATCTCGCCGCCTTCTGGCACGCCTCTACAGAAGTGCTTCCATTTAAGACTTCCAGGCCGTCCAGACCTTTGACTGTCCTTAAGTTCTCTTCCAGACCTCTGTTATTATTGCGGAACGGATGTGCCGCAAAGCAGAAGCCTCCCTGTGCTTTTACCAGATCAATAAAGTCCTGCGCGGAAATTCTCTCATCCGGATATTCTTCAATTCCAAATGCAATAATATCTCCCTGCAGAGAAAAGAATTCAATTCCTACAAAGATTGGGAATCCTGTCTTCTTCGAATATTCTGCTGCATATTCTTTCAGTCCCATATCATCATGGTCCGTGATGCAGATTGCACCGAGACCTTTCTCTCTGGCAATTTCTACCATCTCTTCTAATTTTAAGAAACTGTCTTTTGAACAGGTCATTTCGTGCATATGCGTATCTACAAACATACTTTCCCGGCTCCTTTGTTTTTATTCATACTAAACTTTTCTCTTACTTTTCATTATATAAATAACCACACCGGCTTTCAAATAGGGAATCTTAATATGCCGTCTTATATATAGATTGTATCTATAGTAACGTTAAAGACACTGCCTACGGCAGTGTCTCCTGCGTATCTTAGTCAAGTCCCTGCAGGACACGCTGATCCTCTCTGTTGCTCTCTTTTGTCTTTGTACTCATATTTAACTCTTCCTGCTTCTCCAGACATTCCTGAATTGCTTCATTCAGTGACAGCATCTTCTCATCCAGAGTCGATACCATCTCTGCACATTCTCTCAGATCCCTGCTGATATAATCAGGAGCATCCCCTTCAAATTTGTAATAAATCTTATGCTCCAGACTTGCCCAGAAATCCATTGCGATCGTACGGATCTGAATCTCTACCTTAGTATCCACAACGCTGTCAGAAAGAAAAATAGGTACGGATACCAGCATATGGTAGCTCTTATATCCACTTTCTTTTGGATTCTTAATATAATCTTTGATCGACAATACTTTCAGATCGCTTTGATTACCGATCATCTCCGCCAGCCGGTAAATATCTGATGTAAAGGAACAGATCAGGCGGACCCCTGCGATATCATTGATATATTTTACCATATTCTCGATTGATATCTCGTAGCCGTATCTGCGTAACTTCTTTACAATACTTTCCGGTGTCTTGATCCTAGTCTTAATATGTTCAATCGGGTTGTATTTATGCACATGTTGGAATTCATCGTTCAGTATCTCCAGCTTTGTCCCCACTTCTTTTAACGCTGAATTATACAGGAACATGATCGTCTTCCAACTGTCGACATCCTCATAGTTCTTCATCGTATTTTCCATATAAATGTTCTCTCTCCTCTCTTCGCGAAGAGTTAAACCAGCACTGTTAATATTATACCATAAGCTGTACTAATATGTCATATTTTTCACATTTATTTAAGAAAGATTATACATTTATAAACTACAAAAGAAGCCGTCATCCGACAGCTTCTCTCTATATCTTTTATAATTTCTACTTTTAGAATTCAATTCCTTCTCTTGCCATTACCTTACGGTCATATGGGTGCTTCACCTTCATCATCATCGTTGCATAATCTGCAAGATCCAACATATCCTGCGATACTTCATGCCCTGTTAAGATAACCTCCAGTCCACGCGGTTTATGCTCCAGAAAACTTCTGATCTTCTCCTCACTTAAGACATTCAGATGGATCGCACATAATGCTTCATCCAGCACCAGTACATCAAAATTCGTACAGAACTTCACGATCTCATCCAGTGCTTTGTTGTTATAATGACGCAGCTCTGCTTTCTCATCCCCGTTCATCCGGCTTACGAATTTCACCTGATCACGCCCCGGAAGACAGGTGATCCCCGGTACTGCTTCCAGAATCTTTCTTTCATTCGATGAATTGTCCTTCAGGAACTGGAAGAAGAGCACCTGAAGTCCATATCCGGCGGCTCTGACTGCCTGGCCGACTGCTGCTGTTGTCTTTCCTTTGCCATCTCCGTAATACATATGAATTCTTCCTGTGCCCATCATAACATTCTACCTGCTTTCTCCTAAAAATCTATGTAAAAATTGAACTCATTTTTATTCTATTGGACATTATAATCGTTTAAGCCTGAAATGTAAATGCCTGGAAATCTACTAACCGCAGTTTCCCAGGCACTCTTTACATTATATTATGAAGTTTTATTTTATCCTGTCATTTTTCGTACATGTTTTTACACACGATAATTTAAATATAACACTTTAAAATTCCAGCTTCATATCTCCCATCTTGATCCAGTCTTTCTTTCTCATGAATTCTGAAACACCAAGTGTCACAACTGCCGGAAGCACAATCTGGATCAGCAAGATCTTGATCAGCACCATTTGTGCAGACTCTGTCTGGATCATCGTCTGCCATGTCATGATCTGTCCCACTAATCCTGCCGTTCCCATACCGGAACCGGTCGCATTGTTCGTCATATGGAGTACCATTGTTCCCACCGGTCCGAGGATTGCACTCGATATAATCGCCGGAAGCCAGATCACCGGCTTCTTCACAATATTCGGAACCTGCAGCATCGAAGTTCCGATTCCCTGTGCCAAAAGTCCTCCGACTTTATTTTCACGGTAACTTGCCACGGCAAATCCTACCATATTACAGCAGCATCCAACCGTTGCCGCACCTGCTGCCAGACCGGACAGATTCAGGATTACACCAAGTGCTGCTGAACTGATCGGCAGTGTCAGGATCATTCCCATCAGTACAGATACGATAATTCCCATCAGGAACGGCTGCTGTTCTGTTCCCCAGTTGATCAGTGAACCAAGCCAGCTCATGAATCCCGAGATCGGTGGTCCGATCAGGAATCCTACCAGACATCCACTTCCAATCGTCACAACCGGAGTCACCAGGATATCTACCTTCGTCTTTCCGGATACCATATGACCGAAGAAAATACCTACATATGCGGCAATAAATGCCCCCAGTGGTTCTCCCGGTCCGGCAAATACCATGGCTCCGTCTACGAATACCTTTCCTGCCAGAATACTGCTTGCAAATGCCCCTGCCATTCCGGCGGTTGCTGCAGATACGACTACCAACGGTGCTTCTTTGAACTTATAGGCTACTGCCACACCGATACCCGCTCCGGTAAGGGATGCTGCAAGTTTCCCTGCGATAAAGATCATCTCTCCAATATTTCCACCCATAAATGTTCCAATCTGCTGGATGATCGTGCCGATGATCAGTGTTGCGAACAGACCGTGCGCCATGGCGCTTAAGCCTTCAATGAAGATGCGGTCTAATACTTTCTTTACTTTTTCCATATAACGTTCTCCTCGTCCTTCCTTATCTGCTATTTTTTGTCGATCAATGCTGATTTACAGATATTTCGTTTGCATTTACATGTGTCTTGTCACATGTCACGAGTGTATCATACACTTGAGCAGAAAACAAGAATTGTTTTTTTTACGACAATTTTCCGCCTTTACTTTGTGTTTTATTCCCTGTATACTTGGAATATCAAATTGTAATATTCTTTAGATTTTCCAATCTGAAAATCCAAATATATACACGAACAGGAGGACTTCATATGTTCCGTTTATGGGGAAAAGAATTTAAAGACAATCATATGCTGCGCGACACTGTAATCTGCGATGAGACGGATGAGACCAGAACGCATAAGATCTTCAATGCTCTGGACTCGATCTGTTATGAGTTCGACCTCAGCAAACCGATCTGGCTGGATCATAATATTGATGAATTCAAAAGACATGACAAGACAAGATTCTATCAGGATAACTTTGTGGATTCCATTGATTTTGATTATCTGGAGATTCATATTATTGAAGAATAAACTATGCATAAATAACAAAAAAGAAGTCAGGCGGCCACCGTTTACTGAGGGCTTACCTGACTTCTTTCTTATGTTTTATTCATTCCTGATCGCCGCAAGCGGGCTCAGCTTCATTGCCCGTTTCGCCGGGAAATATCCCGCCAGCACTCCGACCAGCACTGCAAATACCATGGACATCAACACAAGCCACCACGGAATATAAGATATCGTGCTGTCTGTTCCCATCGACATAGCACCGCTGCTTCCAACAATTATATTAATGGCTGCTGACATTACGAAGCTTAGAATATTTCCGGCAATTCCTCCGAGAAGACCTATAAACGCTGCTTCCAGCAGGAACATTTCCCGGATATTCCTAAGACTGCATCCAAGTACCTTCATCACACCGATTTCCTTTGTCCGTTCATAAATGGACATCATCATCGTATTTGCAATTCCGATTGCAGCTACCAGTAATGACACCGCACCAATACCTCCGAGCACCGCCTGTACAATCGCGAACTGACTCTTCATACTATCTAGATATTCCGCATTGGTCTCAACATTATATCCCATATTACGGATTACATCAGCGACCTCATTCACGTGATCTATATCGTCTGCTTTCACTTTTAATGACGTATAATAGAAGCCTTTTAATGCCTTTCCAGCTTTGGTCTTCGGCTGTCCCGGAATGACTTTGCCTGCATATTCTTTCCGCAATAACTGCTTTAAAGTCTCCAGGTCACAAAATACACTGTCATAATTATTGGAATAGTCATCCAGGCCGCCATTTATCACACCGCTTGCCCTTACTACATATTTTTGGACAGGTTTTGTCTGTCCGGTTCCGGAATCTGACTGGCTCCCTGCACCTGCTGTTCCGTCTGTACTGTCTCCAAAGGCTGTGCTGCTGTCACTATTGTAATTCTCTGTATCCGTGATCATGAAAAGAGAATCTTTCATCAGATTGATATTCGGGACTTTCCCGGTATCATAATATCCGTTGCCGCTTCCTGTTTCATAAAAATCAGTGATCACGCCATTTCCGAATATCAGCTCCAGATGACCTGTTCCGGTCTTTGGAAGCGTTCCATCTCCAAGATCCATATTTAGGGATTTCAGGCCTTCCGGTGTCATTCCTTGCAACTGGACCTGCGCCCTATAGGAGCCTTTCAGCAGGATCACCGAAGTCTCATAGATTGGTGCAGCTAATTTCACATGATCCATTTTACTGATCTTTTCAACCAACTGGTCATCTATCCTTTTTTCTGTCTCCTGTCCTGATCCCATACTTTCTGTCGTCATACCGTCACTGTTGTCCGATCCGGTCACAGTGATACTGGTCAGACCTCCCGACTGTTCCACTTCCTTATAAAGGGACTGCTGCATACCAAGTCCGAGTGAGATCATCACTACAATCGAAGCTGTACCGATCAACACACCAAGAACCGTCAGAAATGTACGGAGTTTCCTTCTCCGCAGACTATTGATGCTCATCCTCAGAAGATCGTTCCAGTTCATCCAATAACTCCTCCTCTTCAATCTCTGCCAGCTGTTTCTTTTTGCGCTTCTTAAGTATTACGACTGCTGCCACCACTGCAATGACCACTGCTGCGATTACAACCGGAATTACAGGAAAACTTTTCTGTGTCTCCTCCGGCATATCGGAAGCTGCCGCCTCATCATCATCCACTTTTTCTGTCACTTCCAGATTCAGATCTTTCGTGGTTGTTGAAATGTTTCCCGATTCATCTTCATAACTAAGTGTCATCGTTACCTTCGCCGGACCATCCGATATTTTCTTTCCTTCCAGCATGGCATCAATCGAACCGGTTGCACCGGATTCTATATTTCCGATAAATACTTCCGACTTTTTGATATTCTTTCCTTCAAATGTAGCTTTTACATTATAGAGCTTGATCCGTCCCAGATTATAAAGACTACACATCACATTTGCTTCTTCACCGACAGCAACGCTCTGCGGACTGATCTCAAAATTGCTGATTTCAAATCTTGCATCCTGCTTCACCGGAATAGAGATACTTGACGATCCTTCTACCTGTGTAGCATTCGGATCTTCATATTTCATGGAAAGTTCCATGTTGTATGGCTTCTGAAGAAGATCTGATTTTGCATTCAGTTCGATACTGATATCGGCTGTTCCATTCGGGGCAATACTGTCCAGATAAATGGAGCTTGCACCGGATGATGGAAGGAATGCCGGTGATGTCGTCTGTTCATCGCTGCCTTCTGTCGGTGCTGAAAGATCGAACAGCATATTGCTGACTTTCATCTTGGATGTATTTTTCAGATGGATCGTTAACTTGAAATTACTGCCCGCACGGACTTCTGCCGGATCGGTTGTAAATCCGGTTACGATCACACGCGGAACAGAACCATTCCCCGAAGCTTCACCTCCATCCGTACTTCCACCGGATCCTCCGCTGTAAGCTGCTTCTCCGTTACTGTAACCGCCGGCATCCGGTGTCTGGTAAGATGTGTCAGAACCACTGCCTGCTCCATTGCCATTGCCTTTTCCTGTATCCTTGCCTTCATCTGTATCTTTGTTGTCTTTATTATCCTGTGTGTCTTTCTGTACCGGCTTTGCTGTGGTATTCATATAAAACCATTTTGCTGTCTCTTCCTGCCCATCCGCAGATATTGTAAATTTCAATTTATATCTTGTTGTTGGAACATCATCTCTTTGAATAAATTCAAAAGAAACTTCTTGTTGTTGTCCCTTTTCAAGCGTTCCTAAACTTTTCTGATAGCTTTGTTTTTCGGTTTTAAATGGCCAATCTTCATTCTTGTCTCCCAAATCTGGCGTTATTGTAACATTATTCAACACATTTCCAGAATTATTAGTTATTACAAAGTTCCAGTTTTTCTTTTTCCCTGCTTCAAATACGGGTGCTTCATTGTTCTTCGATTTAATAAAAATTCCATTCTCTGTGCCTGTTGCAGCCTGTACCATCTGCGGATGCAGCATAGTTGTCATCATGATCACTGCCAGAAAAGCAACAATGATTCTTTTCAAGCAATTATTTCCTGTCTCTTTCTGTATTCGTTTCTGCATGTCTTCCTCCCTCTTCTTTCCCTTTTTTCCATCGGTTATCTTCTATCTTAATGATCCTGCCGTCCCGGATATGAAATACCCTGTCCGCATAAGTTGCCAGATGATCATCATGTGTGACCATGACCAGTGTCTTCTTCTGCTCTCTGACCACCCGCTGCATCAGTTCCATGACTTCTTCCGATGTATGGGAATCCAGATTTCCTGTCGGCTCATCGGCAAATATAATATCCGGATCTACTACCAGTGCCCTGGCAACTCCCACTCTCTGCTGCTGTCCGCCCGACATCTGGTTCGGCAGATGCTTCTTATGCTTTCCAAGTTTTACCAGATCTAACATCTCATTGGCTTTTCGTACTCTTACATCTCTTGGAACGCCGCGGAAACTAAGCGGCAATGCTACATTTTCCACCGCATTCAACGTTCCCATCAGATGAAATGACTGAAAGATGAATCCCACATGATCCCGCCGGAATGTCACCAATTGTTCTTCATTTAACTTTTCAATATGCTTTCCCGCAATGATGACCTCTCCCTTTGTCGGTTTTTCCAGCCCCGCCAGCATATTCAGAAGTGTAGATTTACCAGAACCGGATGTTCCGACAATTGCACAAAACTCTCCTTCATATATCTCAAAATCCACACCATCCAGTGCGCGTACAAACTCATCACCAACACGGTACAGCTTGTATAGATTCCTGACTTCAATTACCTTCCTCATACTCCTCCTCTCTGTCGTTTTTCAGACTTTTCAGAATATGAATTCATTTTACTATAAAAATATAAAGACTTCCTCTTATAAATTATGAAGATTTTCTTAATACCTCCGACCGTTCAGATAATATTTCTCATTTATGCCGTTTAAATTCCTGCGCCATATCACACGTATTATATTTTATACAATTTTCGCTAAGATTTTCCGTGCATATTATTTCAGAAGTGGTATAATTGGTAGGACAATTTCACCAAAGTAAAGTGGATATCTTATGATTCACAAGATATAGGGAGGAACACATGAAGTTTGTAAGACAATTTATGATCATCCTGGCGATCTCATTCGTCGGAGAACTGTTGCACGCATTACTGCCGCTCCCGGTTCCGGCCAGCATCTACGGCCTCGTTCTTATGCTGATCGGTTTACAGACCGGTATACTTCCACTCAATGCAGTAAATGAAGCCGGAGGATTTCTGATTGAAATCATGCCAATGCTTTTTATCCCTGCCGGAGTCGGACTTATGGTTTCCTGGGGTGCTTTAAAGCCAGTCATCATTCCGATCAGTATTATTATCGTCGTTACAACCATCCTTGTTATGGCCGTAAGCGGACGTATTGCACAGTTTATCTTAAAGAAAGAGGACAAAAAACATGAGTAAATTATTACAGGATTCCACATTTTTCTGTCTGGCGATCAGCCTGATCGGATATGAGATTGGTATCATTCTCAGACAAAAAACGAAACTTGCGCTTTGTAATCCACTGCTGATCTCCATTGTATTTGTTATTATTATTTTGAAAGTTACCAATATTAAATATGAAGTGTATGAGGACGGCTCGCAGTTACTCAGCTATCTGCTGACACCTTCTACGGTCTGCCTTGCAATTCCTCTGTATCAGCAGATGGGACTGCTAAAGAAGAACATGAAAGCAATTCTTGCCGGAATTCTCTCCGGAGTCTTCACAAGTCTTGCCGGCGTGTGGGTCTTCTCAACATTATTTCATCTGGATAAGCAGATCTATGCAACGTTACTTCCGAAGTCGATTACAACAGCAATCGGAATGGGTATTTCGGAAGAGCTTGGCGGAATCGTTACCATTACAGTAGCCGCCATCATTATCACCGGTATCATCGGAAATATGTTTGGTGATGTAATCTGCAGACTGTGCGGAATCAGACATCCTATCGCAACGGGACTTGCGATCGGTACCGCAACGCATGCCATGGGAACTGCAAAAGCTATGGAAATCGGTGAGATCGAAGGTGCCATGAGCAGTCTTTCTATTGCGGTTGCCGGACTTATAACGGTTGTCGGATCAACTATTTTCTATCAATTATATTAAAAATATGAATCAGACATATGGAGGTAAATGATTATGGAAAAAACAATTATCTGCATCGGACGTGAATATGGAAGCGGTGGACATGCCATCGGAAAGATTCTGGCAAAACGCACCGGATATGAATTCTATGACAAAGACCGTTTCATCGCAATCGCAAAGGAACGCGGCTTCGAAGGTGAAGTCGAAGAATATCTGGAAGAGCAGCCGATGAACAGCTTACTGTATTCTATCGCTCTTAACTACTCCAGACCGAAGAAAAAACCTTTCCCTTTTGAATTGGTAGAAGAACTGGCTGCCGAAAAGCCCTGCATCATTATCGGACGTTGCGCCGGTTATCTGACACACGGACAGGACAATGCATTCAGCGTATTCGTTCATGCGGATATGGAGAAACGTATCGCAACCGTTATGGCACGCGATCATATCAATACTCGATTAAAGGCCAAACGCAAGATTGAAGAGATTGACGAGAAGCGCAGTGCTTTCCGTAAAGAATTCACAGGGCAAGAGTGGGGACAGTCAAAATATTATAATCTGTCTGTTGATACCACACATCTGACTTTTGATCAGGCTGCGGATCTGATTCTTTATTATAAGAAACTTGCGGAAGAATCACATGAATAGACACGAATCTGCAAATCTAACTTTATAAATTTCTTTATAAATCAGACTTTCTGTGCTAAAATTTTTGTGACAAGAATTTTGGCACAGAATTTTTATACCCAATATGCAAGAAAAGCTGCCAGTGGTAGGTTTTCTGTATTACCATTTATCATAAAGATACGGATTTGACATAAGGAGGATTTGACATGATCAAGGTCATTGGTCTTAATATCAAAGTATTAAAAAAAGAGCCTTTCTCCGGCTCTCATCAGGGGATGCGCTTCTTCATGCGTGCAGAAGATGATACACTGCATGTGTGGGTATATCCGGAACCGTGGTGTTTCGAGAAGACTTCCGATGATATGAAGACCGCAAAAGATTTTCCATTTACCCAGGAGGGACTGGATGATTCAATGGAATGGATCAGCCAGGAATTCGAAAATCGGAAGGATTACTGGATGCAGATGGAGAAGGATAAGATGAAGATGATATTGCAGGGGCGCGAGGATTCGTAGATGGGACGCCGCTGCGGCTGGGATCTTATGAATCCCGCCATAAATACTTAAGCTCGCTACGCTCGCGTGAGATTTCTTTTTATATTTGTTTTACCTTTGCGAATATGTATTTCAGGTATTTGTGTTCTTCATTCGGATCGATGACGTTTACGATACTCAGGCTGTAGATGTCGGAATCGAATTGTTTTGATTCTTTTTTCATAAGGTCTTTGATTTCCCGGTATGTATCTCTGATATCGCCGTCACTCTCCCGGCAGACTGCTGCCAGATATTCACCTGGTTCCATTTCCACGATATCTTCTTTATTCCTGCATCCTTCTTCTGTAAAACTAAATACATTTTTATAGGTATAATTTTCTCTCAGAAATTGTTCTTTATCGATAGAAGCACCCATCGGAAATGCCTGAATACCTGGATTATCACAACGTTTCAGGTGTCTGCGGATATCTTTTTCAATCTCGCCGGATGAGGTTGCCGGCTTTGATATTACTTCGGTAAATATAAAATACCACGAAACCCCAATCTCACGAATTACCGGATGTCCCTGATCTGCAATACGGATCTGATCCAGAATCTGTCTGGTTCCTGCAATGGTGCGAATCTTACGGTCCAGTTCCTGCCGCATAAGAAGCAGTTTGTCATACTGCTGTTCTACAAATTCATCGAATCTTATCTCTTCTCCGCCAAGCAGATATTCTTTGATATCTCCAACCGAACAATCCAGCCCCCGGAATGTCCGTATAAAATAATATGAACTGATCTGTGCATAACTATAGTAACGATAGCCATTGACCGGGTTCTTCTTCGGCACAAGAATTCCCTGTCGTTCATAATACCGTAAGGTATCTCTAGTGGTCTGGCACATCTTTGCAAATTCGCCTGCGGTGATACAATATTCGCCTTTTGCCTGCATAGCTTTCACTTCTTTCTTCTCTTAACTTTCTGCAATCAGCAATACTTTCTTTTATAAATCAATTTCTTTCTTGTTCTCTTGACATGGGGGTTACACCCAGTTTTATTCTATCACAGGATTTGCGGTATGACACTGCATTTTCTGCAACTCACTGAACTTAATCACTATTTAGTATTTTTTGAATTTTAGACGAAACGCAAATACCGTTAAAATTTCGGAAATACAGCATACACAATGGAGGTCTCTCATGAATATTTTAAAGAAAATATACTGCCGCATTTTTCAGACTTGTTTTCGTATCGCACTCCCTGTTCTTCCTTACAGAGAACCGGAACTGATCGACGGATTCAAACACGTCCCGGAAGTCCTGAAAAAACATCACATTTCCCATATCCTGCTCGTCACCGATCCGGGGGTCTACAAACTCGGGCTTACAAAACCTTTGGAAAAACAGCTTTTAAAATCTGAAATTTCATGTACAATATATAAAGATACAGTTGCAAATCCGACTTCTGCCAATATAGAAGAAGCCAAAGATCTTTATCTGGCACACGGATGTCAGGCACTTCTGGCTTTCGGTGGCGGCTCTTCCATGGACTGTGCCAAAGCAGTCGGTGCAAGACTTGCCCGCCCGAACAAACCGCTGGCCAAGATGGAAGGTATCTTAAAGATCTGGCATAAGCTTCCACTTCTGATCGCAGTTCCGACAACTGCCGGAACCGGAAGTGAAACCACGCTTGCAGCTGTCATCACTGATGCAGATACACATCACAAATATGCAATTAACGATTTTAATCTGATTCCGGATTATGCGGTTCTGGAGCCGTCCGTTACGTATGGACTTCCGCCGCAGCTTACGGCAACTACGGGAATGGATGCGCTGACACATGCGATCGAGGCTTATATTGGTCGTTCAACTACGAAGCAGACCCGCGCCGCATCGATCGAAGCGATCCAGCTGATCTTCGATAACCTGCAGACTGCATATAAAAATGGAAATAATAAAACTGCAAGACGTAACATGCTCCGCGCCTCTTATCTCGCCGGAACGGCATTTACCAAGAGTTATGTCGGATATGTACACGCTGTAGCTCACAGTCTCGGCGGATGCTACGGTATCCCGCACGGACTTGCCAATTCCGTACTCCTTCCGATCGTACTGGAAGCGTATGGAACTGCTGCACATAAGAAACTGGCCAGACTTGCACGGATCACCGGCATTTCTGATTCGAAACTTGATGCAGTTGCAGCCGAAGAATTCATCAACCACATCCGCAGCATGAACATTTCCATGAATATCCCGGAGACCCTGGACGGTATCCGTAATGAAGATATTCCAAAGCTTGCCTGTTATGCGGACAAAGAAGCCAACCCGCTCTACCCGGTACCTGCGTTATGGGGACCTGAGAAACTGGAACAGATGTATCATCTTGTACAGGAGGTAAGTGAACATGACAGAAACAGAAATTCAGAACATCCTGGAAAAGCAGCATAAATTTTTCCAGACAGGCCAGACACTGCCTGTAAATTATCGTATAGAACAACTCAAAAAATTAAAAGATTCCATCATCCGGCATGAACCGGATCTGAACCTTGCCTTAAAAGCCGACCTCGGAAAAAGCGAGACTGAAAGCTATATGTGTGAGGTAGGACTCACTCTTTCAGAACTTAGCTGGATGTTGAAGCACATCAAGAAACTGACGAAGGAGAAATGGGTTCCGACGCCATTGGCACAGTTTGCCGCCAAAAGCTTCCGCTCGCCTTCGCCTTACGGAACAGTTCTTATCATGAGTCCGTGGAACTACCCGGTTCTTCTGACACTGGAACCACTGATTGACGCACTGGCAGCCGGCAATACCGCTGTTGTTAAACCAAGCGCTTATGCACCAGCCACCAGCCGTGTCATGCAGGAGATCATCGAAGAATGCTTCTCCGAAGAATATGTTGCTGTCGTAACCGGCGGACGTGCGGAAAATCAGGCTCTTTTGAACCAGCGTTTTGATAAGATCTTCTTCACCGGCGGAAAGACGGTCGGACGCGAAGTCTTAAGACATGCAGCCGAATACCTAACACCGGTCACACTGGAGCTTGGTGGCAAAAGCCCATGTATCGTGGATTCCACAGCCAAGATTCCACTTGCCGCAAGACGTATCGTTTTTGGAAAATACTTAAACTGCGGACAGACCTGTGTTGCTCCGGATTATATCCTCTGCGACAAAGCCATTCGTGACCAGTTGATCGATGCAATCAAATCCGAGATCCGCCGTCAGTTCGGCAAACACCCGTTGGAAAATCCAAGTTACGGTAAAATTATCAACCGGAAGCATTTCCATCGTCTGCAGGGACTGATCGATTCATCGAAAGTAATAATCGGCGGGCAGTCCGATGCCAAGATTTTACGCATCGCACCTACCGTTATGAAAAATGTCACCTGGGATGATGCCATTATGGGCGAAGAAATCTTCGGACCGATTCTTCCAATTCTGACTTACGAATCACTGGATGAAGCCATCCAGACCGTGGAATCGCATCCACATCCGCTGGCACTGTATTTCTTCAGTGAAGACAAAGCTGCTCAGAAGAAAGTCCTTGACCGCTGTCACTTCGGCGGTGGCTGTATCAACGATACCATCATCCATCTTGCCACCAGCGCCATGCCGTTCGGTGGTGTCGGCGAAAGCGGCATGGGCGGATATCACGGACAGGCCGGATTTGATGAGTTTACACATTACAGAAGTATTGTGGATAAGAAGACATGGATGGATCTGCCGGTGCGGTATCAGAGGTATAATAAGTTTAAGAGGAATATGCTGCGGATGTTTTTAAAATAATTTTCTATTTAATGCATTAAGCGGTTGATACCCGGCCGTAAGAAAAGGAAGAGAGTCCCGCTGCGTGCTGATTCAATCATGGAGTATTTCTAAAGCATCAAAATTGTCCTAAAAGCAGCAGTCAAAAAAACATAACTCGCAAGCTCAGACAATGATTTTTTGACTGCTAACGGCCAATTTTGATGCTTAAGAAATACTAACCACGATCTCATATGCACGCAGCGGGACTCTCTTCCTTTTCTTCCTTACGTTATCGCATACTGTAATGATTCAATAGTGGAAGCGTAACCGGCGTGATACCGAAAGTGTACAAAAAATCCGGAAAATCAAGGCTTCCACCTCAACTTTCCGGCTGCACACAAAGGTTACAACCCTCTATTGAATTCATTATCATTGGCCAAGCACGACATGAGAAAGACTTGGTGCTCTGTTTGTCGCGTATATGGAGTGATGTTTAGAAAAACTTAGGGTGTTCAAATCTCCGTTAAAGGCATGGAACGAATTGTTTGAGCGAAGCGAGTTATGAGTGGAATGCCTTTGCTTTTAGGAGATTTGGACATCCTTAGATTTTCTTACATCACGGAATCTTAGTAGCAAATAGAGCACCAAGTTTTTCTCATGGACTGAGAGGCCGCAATAATTAATTAAATAGAAAATGCCTCTAACTCCTCCTGCATCTCCCGGAAGAATTCCGACGTATGCCACCCATCCATTGCCGCATGAGCAATCGTAAGCGTCAGTGGAAGTGTCAGTTTCCCGTTATCTTCTGTATATTTACCAAATGTAATAATCGGAAACAGCGCTACATGATCCGACACTATCGATGTCGCATATCCGGTATAATCCAGCCACGGCACACAAGAGATGCAGTAGAAATTCACCGGCTGTCCGGCTTTTGCTTTGACTCCCCGGACTTTCTTTGCAGCTTCTATATCCGTTTCGATTCTCTTATAAAAAGTCGCAAAGTCTGCATCATATTCGCTCCAACAGTCAGAAAATGTGTGATCTTCTTTGTGAAAGATTGTATAATTTGGATGCACAACATCCCACACTCCCGGATTGCCTTCTTCGTCCGTCATCATCTTCATAAATGGCAGGCGGTTCACAACATTTGACGTACACCAGATGAATGCCGCATAGAAATGCACTCCGAACCGGTCGCATTCTGCTCTTAATCTTGTTACATCCAGGCGCGCTGTCATACTGTAGTTTACTTTTAATTTTTCGGTATAATACTTATAGTGATCCTGACGCGACCAGGTTGACTGGTCGATTTTTCTATATGGTGGAAGACTCATAATGTCACCTCTTATTGTATATTATTTCGAATTGATATAAAAAACGCGCAAAAATAGCCGCCCCATGTCTGGTAAACTAGGCGACTATTTTTAATACATAAATTAATTATCAGGACTGACCGTCTATCGGCAACACCCTTTTTCTATAACTATACTAACATCATCTAATGAATGTGTCAATTTCTTATTTCATCCCAGAATGACTCCCCATCTCCCTGGTATTTACTTCCAAGAGCTTCCGCAATCGTCGCCGCCATATCTGCAAAACCTTTTCTGGTATGCAGATTCACCCCTGCTTTGATCTCTTTTCCGTATATAAGACAAGGCACATATTCTCTTGTATGATCCGTTCCGGTATATCCCGGATCACAGCCATGGTCTGCCGTAATCATCAGCATATCGTCGTCCCGCATATTTGCGAGGAATTCCCCTAACTGTTCATCGAATCTCGTCAGTGCTCCTGCATATCCTGCAATATCACGCCGGTGTCCATAGATCATATCCCCATCTACTAAGTTCACATAGCAAAGTCCGTCGAACTCTTTCTTCTGTATCTCGATCGTCTTTTCCATATTCTTTTCATTTCCCTGATTCGGGTAGGTCTCCGTCACTCCCTGCCCTTCAAAGATATCATAGATCTTTCCGACACCGATCACATCTTTTCCTTCTGCTTTTAATGCATCCAACACCGTCTGTCTCGGCGGTGCAAGTGAAAAGTCATGCCGTCTGATTGTCCGTTCGTAATTTGGCCATGTTCCGATGAATGGTCTTGCGATCACTCTTCCGACTCCGAGATCTCCAGTCAGCATCTCTCTGGCAATCTTACAATATTCATATAACTGCTCTACCGGAATTATCTCCTCGTGCGCTGCAATCTGGCATACACTGTCCGCAGATGTATACACGATCAGTGCTCCTGTCTCTTCCTGCTCCCGGCCATAATCATAAATGACCTGTGTACCCGAATACGGCAGATTACACAGAATCTTTCTTCCCGTCCTTTTTGAAAATTCCTCTATGAATACTTTCGGAAATCCGTCCGGGAATTTCGGAAGCGGATCCGGCGTTACGATACCCGCCATTTCCCAGTGTCCGGTCGTCGTATCCTTTCCACATGATAATTCCTGCATTTTTGCAAAACTTCCGGTCGGATTCTCTGTACTTTTTGCATATTCCATACCATCAATCTGGTAGATTCCTATCTTTTCCATATTCGGAATATGAAGTTTCCCGCTGTCATAGCAGCTCTTCCATGTATTACTTCCGACATCACCAAACTTATCTGCATCCGGAGCTTCCCCGATGCCGGCACTGTCCAATACAATCCAGAAAATACGTTTCATAGAATCAGTCCTTTCGGTCTTTTTCTTTTATTATAAGTCTATATCATAAAGGCGTGCAAGATACAGGGATCTATAATTTGTCATTTTCCCTAATAAAATCACATTTTCAAATTATCCATTAGTAAGTAAATATATATTGTGTTTTCTATTATTAATTACTATAATCATATCATGGGTGCTACCAAAACGGTAGGCGATTAGTCCTTCAGCATCGGATACACAATTGGTAAGGATAATCATAAGACACAAAAATAGCCGCCCACAGTCTGGTAAACTAAGCGACTATTTTTTAACCTTGATCTACTGCATGTAGCTAATTGCAGCATTATCATTTTCCATCTACTTTCTAAATCACATACATCATAACCGCAACCACCGGCCCTGCAACTGCCTGGATAAATGATGGTAAATTCTTATCTTCTTTCTGTTCCAGATCATTTTCCGTAACCTGAACTCCCTGTTTCTTAGAAAGCATCGTAGATAATAAGATTGTCACAACTACTGCACAGATTGCCGGAATAAAGTTCTTCATCATAAGTGATGTAAGGTCTACTTTAAATGCCTCGGATACCGCAATCGTATTTGGATTCGGTGATATGATATTTCCGGCCTTTCCTCCTCCGATCATCGCAAGAAGTAGCGCCTCTTTGTGATATCCGGCCTTCTTTCCAATCGCGAGTGCGATCGGTGCAACTGTAATTACCGAAATGTCGATAAACACACCAACTGCACAGATAATCATCGTTGCAAGTGATATTGCCGCAAGTGCTCTTTTTTCTCCTGTATGTTATCTTTTATAAAATATAAAAATCTATTTCAGACTTTATTTCTTTTCATTTTTTACCTGTTCTGCCTTGTCTCCATAAACGGTATACTTGTTCCGCAGTATCCGCCAGGTTTCTCTTCGCATTTTCATTCTTCATGGCTTCTTCCAGCGTGGTAATGCCTCGTAAAACCGGGAAGAATGCGTCAATTCCATGCTCGTTACATTCTCTTGCATCCCGTTCTACCGATCCTGCAAATGCGATCACTGTCTTTCCGTATTTTTTAGCCAGCTTTGCTACTCCGATCGGTGCTTTTCCCATCGCCGTCTGTCTGTCCAGTCTTCCTTCTCCCGTAACTACCAGATCCGCATCTTTGATATATTCTTCCAGCTGTGTCTCCTCCAGTACGATCTTGATCCCGGATTCCAGCACTGCATTGGTAAATGTTAAAAATGCGAATCCCAGTCCTCCGGCTGCTCCGGTTCCGGCCTGTTTTGCATTTGCTTTCGGGAATTTTTCTTTTGCCAGTGCCGCATAATATGCCAGCCATTTGTCCATCTGCATGATCATAGATGGCGTTGCTCCTTTCTGCGGTCCGTAAACAGCACTTGCTCCCTGCTCTCCACACAGCGTATTTGTTACATCACACGCAATCCGGAACTCACATTCTTTCAGTTCTGGTATCACATAGGTATCCGTGATCGTCTCCAGTTCTTCCAGACCTCTTGCACCAAATGGTACCGGCTGTCCATTCTTGTTCATGAATCCGAATCCAAGTGCCTGCAGCATCCCGATACCTCCGTCATTCGTTGCACTGCCTCCAATTCCGATGATAAATCTTCTACAGCCTTTTCCAATCGCATCTTTGATTACTTCCCCGACACCGTAAGTCGTTGTGTAAAGTGGATTCTTCTTTTCATCCGGCACCAGTGTAATTCCCGCTGCTCCTGCCATCTCAATTACTGCCGTCTTGCTGCTTTCAATGATTCCATATTCACAGACTACCGGTGTTCCAAGTGGTCCCGTCACCTGAATCTCCTGTTTCATACCATTCATTCCGGCAACAAGCGCTTCTACCGTTCCTTCGCCTCCGTCTGCCAGCGGTCTGATCTGCACATCCACATCTGAATCTACTCTGTGTACTCCTTCTGTTACTGCAAGTCCTGCTTCCATCGAAGTCATACTTCCTTTAAATGAATCGATTGCTGTTACAATTTTCATAGTTTGCTTCCTCCTCATTTTCACAAATTTTCGTTATTTGTTTTGTGTTATTCACTGACTGTTTCCTACATCTAGGTCTTTTGGATTTATTCATACTATAACAAACTTTTTCAGTCATTTATATGTTCTTTATAACATATTTTTTTAAATTATGCTTCCATTCTGCAGGTTGCCGTGGGAAAATCCACTCCTGTTTTTCAAGTTCATCATTCTTATGAATCTGCACTTACCGCTATAAATACTCTGACAAATACATCTGAAAATTTTGCACTTTTTGATGATCTGACATTGCAGTTAATTCTGTCTTCTGTAACCGACGACACCCGGATTCATTTTCTTCAGAAGACGATCAGTGGTCTTTCTACGCAGGATCTGGACATAATAAAAGTGTATTTTTCTGAAGATATGTCACTTATCAGAACTTGTGACAAACTGTATCTTCATAAAAATACACTTCAATATAAGTTAAACCGTATTCATAAAATAACCGGCCTTAATCCCCGGAAATTTCAGGATGCTGTACTTCTGTATCTTGCTGTGCTTCTTCGGACGAATCTATGATTCTACCTTTAATCACCGGCTCTATCGTCTGTTCCATCAGGCGATGGAGCAGATCAATACCTCCATTCTCCCTGATACGGGAATAGAGAGGAGACTTTGTAACCTCTGTCGAGATGGATTCCATTCCTTCCATGATCAGAGCCTTACCCGGTGATTCATACCATTTTATTTCTATATATTCCGGTGTTATTAATTTTGATGCTGATGTATCCTTAACAAATGTCACATATAACTTCCGCCTCATCGCTTCTTCCAGATACACTATTTCCACTTTCAGAACCGGATTGTCATCCACATCAGAAGAGAGTTCTCCCTTCACCGCAACCAGATATGTTTCTCCATGAATGCTCAGTTTATTTTCTATATATTGATTCCAACCCATTTCCAGTTCTATAGACTCTTCGCCCTCCTGAAAGCAGAGGATCAGGGTCTGCTGCAATTCTTTCGTTCTCTTTTTATAGAAATTGATCTTCGATATACCATCCGTCATATTGTTGTGCATGACCTGCATAACCAGCGGAAAAAGTCCGACACTTTCCTGTTCCATCTCATAACATGTACCATCCAACAAATCTGTCAGTAAATGAATCTGTTGATTTTGTACTTTTTCTATTTCGGTCTGTCTTTCGCGGACTCTATATTTTGAGGAATTCTTCTTCCAACCGCCTTTTCCGATTATAAGGGGACTGTTATAATATTGATCATTCTTTAGTCTTTTTCCAGCCAGCCTTTCGGTCAGTTCCTGCAGCTTTGCATACGCAATTGGATTCTCCGGAAGTGTCTCTTTTGGCATCCAATCTACCGGGAAATATTTTCTTATAATATTCAGCATCACATTGTCCTGGAATAGTTCTTCATTTCCCGCATTCGTTACGATCACCATATCAACGTCCGGATAGATCAGCACATTCTGCCCAAGCATTCCATTATATTCAAAGCTTCCCGGACGTTCTTCCATCCAGAGCTGATATCCGTATCCGTAAGTACCTTCTATACTATCTACTTTTTTCATAACAGACGCCTCTGCCCAGCTTTCCGGAATGATCTGTTTTCCATTCCATTTCCCCTTATTCAGATACAGCTGTCCAAGCTTCGCCATATCCTCTGTATGCATGAAAAGTCCCCAGCCGCCTTTCGTAATTCCTCTCGGACATTTCTCCCACAGATAATCTGTAATTCCCAATGGCTCGAACAGTCTCGGCTTCAGATATTCATCCATCGGCATTCCGGTCCGTTCTGTTATGATCGCAGAAAGCACATAGGAATTCAGACTGTTGTACTGGAATTTTGTGCCTGGTTTTTCTGATATCGGTGCATTCAGATAACTTTCCAGCCAGTCATTTCCGGATACGATTCCTGATTCATTAAATGTTACGCCGCTTGTCATCGTCATCAGGTTCTCTACCGTGACCTCCGGCCGGAATATTTTCGCCCAGGTACTTCCTTTATCGTGAAAAATTTTATAAATGTTTTCTGAAAGATCCAGTTTTCCCTCATCTATCAGAAGTCCTGTTGCCATTCCGGTGATGCTCTTACACATGGAATGTGTGATATGCCAGATTCCTTTTCTGTATGGCGCAAAGTCTGCCTCACAGATCACATTTCCATGACGCAGCACCATAAAATGATGCATATCTGTATTCGGTGAATCTGCCAGTTCCTGTATCAGGTATCTCAGATGATCTGAGCCTATCCCCTGGCTTTCCGGAGTCTTTCTTGGAAATATCTGTTGCTGATTTTTCGTTTTTTCTATATCCTGATCCTGTATTACCGGTACTTTATCATGCATATGCATTCCATTTTCCGGTTCCGGACACCTTGTTTTCTGAGGTACAAAATCCACCTTGCTGATTCCTTCTGTCTTTCCCAGAATCATATTGGTTACCATCTCTATTACTGCAAGCTGCTCTTTTGCCATAAGATCACCTCATTTTCATCATGTTTTCTTACTCTTATTTCTATACACAATCCGCAATTCTACTCTGTCCGCGGTTCTATATATGATGTAGTATAGCAAAAAAACCCGGACATCTATACTTCGATATCCGGGTTTTTCCGTATTTTTATAAATTTTATCTTTTGTTTATTCTGTTGCTTCTGCGGCTTCCTCATCGGCATCATCATCCGCCTCACTGTTGTGTACATACTGCAATGTAACAACTGTAGTCTCAGGATCAGTCATGACATCTACATCTTTGTCACTTGAAAGTGTAAGATCTTTTACCTTGATAGAATCTCCGACTTTCATGTTACTTACATCAACTTCTACCTTGTCAACCAATGCTGACGGATATGCCTTGAACTGTACTTCTTCCAGTAACTGCTCCAGTACACCACCTGCATCTTTCTCATGTCCGACCAGAACGATCTCTGCTACAGAATGTACTTTTTCATTACTTACAAGTGCCTGGAAGTCTATCTCATCTACCTGACCTTTTAATGGGTTAAACTCGACATCTTTAATCAGAACATTCATCTTCTCACCTTCGATGTCCAGCATTACCTGACTACCTTTGTGGCAAGCCTTAAGTAAACGGTCAACAGCTGCTTTTTCCATCTTAACCGGAACAGACTCTTTCATCTCTCTTCCGAAGACATTACCAGTAACGTAACCTTCTCTTCTTAATTTCTTTGCTTTGATGTCCATGCTTCTTTTTTCAGCTTTTAAAGTATTCATTTATCTTTTCCTCCAAAAATCTGATGCTTAGCAGCCTTCGCTTTGCGGTTTCAACGCTACAAAGAGGTTTTGTTAAGTAGGTTTCCTTTGTTACAGTCGTATTATAACACCTACAGCAGATAAAGATTCACCAAAAAGTTGATTTTTTTGTCCAGGTTTTTATGCATAATTTATCTACGTTTTTCCAGTTCCTCCGTCATCTCACCACGGATACTGTCCAATTTATAAAAATATGTCAGAACTGCGATCAGCACACACAGCACGATCGGGATCCAGATAAAGCAGATTTCAATATCTCCTGCAAAGTATACGCAGATTGCTTCAAGTTCTTCTGGTTTCCCCATTCTTCCCATTGGTGCCATCTCATTCCATTTTTCAATCAGTGTTGGTGAGTTCAGTGTTAACTCTGTTCCGATGTATCCAGGGCTGATGCAGTTTACACGCACGCCACGTTTTGCCCATTCGATCGCAAGTGATTTTGTCAGCTGGATCACTCCTGCCTTTGATGCATTATATGCACACTGTGGCTGCGGTACATTTACAATATGTGCTGACATGGAAGCTGTATTGATGATGGAACCTCCGCCATTTTCCAGCATATATTTTCCTGCTGCAATATCCGTTAAGAAGATTCCATTCAGATTAATATTGATTACTTTCAACCACTGTTCATATGTCATCTCTTCTGCCGGTGCATTGATGCAGATTCCCGCATTATTATGTCAGAAATCCAGGCCTCCCAGTTCTTTTACAACTTCTTCTACCATTGCATCTACCTGCTCTTTGTCTGTGCAGTCTGTCTGGATTGCAATGACTTTTCTGCCTGTCTTTTCTGCGAGCTCTTTCGCCGTCTTCTTTGCTTCTTCAATGTCAAGGTCAACGATTGCCACATCAGCTCCTGCCTCTGCAAATGCCGTTGCCGTGCACTTTCTTCTCGGAGATTCCGATAACCTGAAAGAATTTTTTGAAAAAAAATCAGCCGGCGATACCGGCTGTATAGAAAGATGGGAGGATTATTTAAGACATCTGTCCATTCTGATCAACAACCTGCATATGGTTCTGGAGCATACCGTTATATTAGACGGACATGTTGCTCCTTACTTTACAGATGAAGATCTCTCTAAAATCCGTCATTACGTGGCTGAGCATTCTACCTTTGATGATGACACCAGTTACATCATTCCCGGCAATCATGCAGATATTATTTTCAGAATATTTCGTCTTTTTATTATTTTTCGCATTTTTTTCAGATTACCTATTGACATTTTCATTTTCGTGCGATATTATAATATCAACAAAAGAAAAGGAGGACGGACCACCAATCAGTTAAATCTTTATTTAAAATCTAAAGAAAGAGGTACAGTCCAATGCAGAGGACAATCTAAACTGAAAAGAGTCTAATAAAGAAAAAGGAGGACAAACCACCAGGAACGTAAATTTAACATCATTTAAAAAATGATAAAAAAACAAATCGAAGAAAGAAAGAGGTATAATCCATTGGATGAAATATCATAAAAATCCATCGTATTTAAAAAATTATTAAGTACGGTGGATTTTTTATGCTTCTGTTTATTTTTATTTCTAACTAATGTACTCGGTTACCTGATCATCTCGACCTCCTGAAATGCCTTGATAAATTGTTTCTTTCCGTAATTTGGGAATTCTACTTCTACCATCATATCGTCTTCCGATGTCACAATACCGGTTCCATATTTGGGATGTATCGCTTTTTGTTCCTGAACATTTTCTGTTTTCTCGGATTCCGTTTTTGGTTCCTGAACATTTTCTGCTTTCTGTGCTTCTGCTTTTCGGATTTCTTCTTTTGCCCTTCTCGTTAGTTCTTTAAGATTTGTCCGCTTTTCTTCATCACTGCGTATTTCTTTCCACTCAAGTAATTCCTCCGGGATCATTTTCAGATAATTACTGTAACTGCCCAATACCCCCGGTTCTCCCGGATTCGTGTAATAAGAAAGTTCCAGGTGATTTCTTGCACGCGTGATCCCTACAAAGAATAATCTCCGTTCTTCCTCTTCCTGATCAAAGCTACTGCATCTGATCGGCAGCAGTCCCGGATTTACTCCGATAATGAATACCGTATCAAATTCCAGCCCCTTCGATGCATGTAATGTCATGAGTTTTACTCTGCCGCCTGCTTCTTCCTTCTCAGCAGACTCTTGCGTATCCTCTGGACTTTCTATTGTTCCGAGTGCCACTCCATTTAGGAATTCCCGGATTCCGTCTGACATATTCAGCTTCTTTTCCCTGCTATATGTACAGATCTGATTCAGAAAATCCAATACCTGCTTTGCATCTTGCTGATAATCTGCAGAGGTAGGGTGCAGTGCTTCTTTCAATCCAAGCGAATCAAATATATCTTCTCCTGACAATACTTCTTTCTCTGTATAAAACAGCATCATATTCTTATATATATCAGATTTCTCTGTCTTGTGATTCTTTATAATGTCTTCTGCTTTCTTTTTTGTGCATTTGTCTCCGAACCTTTTATCCATCAATACCTGCATTCCCGCCTGTATATCGTCCGGATGCGTCACAAATCTTAAGACATACATAAGCCAGTTCAATACAGGAATATCTTTCCACGACTTTTTCACCGATACTTCATATGGAATATTCTGTTCTGCAAACATCTTTTCCAGGATTTCTGCCTGTTTTTGCAGCCTGTAAAATACTGCAATATCCCTGTATTCCTTCCCTTCCTGATGAAGTGTCCAGATCTTGTCTGCCAGATACATTGCTTCCTGAAACGGATCATAATGATTCCTTATCTGAATCTTCTCCCCGCATTCATTACTGCCTTGAATCTTTCCGCCAAATTGAAGGAAACGGTTTGCCGTCTCCAGAATGGATGCATTCGATCGGTAATTAACCGGAAGTGAAAGTTCTTTTGCCTGAAACCTGTTCTTTAACAGGAAAAACATATTCTGAGTTGTCCCGCGAAAACTATAGATCACCTGATTTGGATCTCCTACTGCAAAGATTTTCGTCTCCGGTCCTTTTAATGCTTCCAGAAATTCCAGCTGTGACCGGTCACTGTCCTGTACTTCATCCACAATAATCCATTCTGGACGAGAATTTTTCCCCATTTTCAGAAGTCTTGTCCCCTCTTCCAGCAGATCGGAAAAGCTCATTTTATTCTCTTTCTTCTTTTCCTTCTGTAAAAGAGGATATAACCGAAACAGTTCATCCTTATAGCGGCTGGTTACTTTTCCGGCCTTATAATTTGGATATTCCTGCTCCAGTCTTTTTTTCAAACGGTTTTTATACTTTACTTTCAGACTATATTCTGCAATCAGACAAAGCGCCAGTTCCTGTTCCTCGTCCGGATCTATAATTTCAAACTCCGAAGTCCATTCTTCCGGTGCCATGCTGCTATTTTCCACTGTATGAGCTATTTCTCCATTCTCTGCTTTTGCCTGTAACAGTGTATTTTTCAGCATCCGCATGGCAACACTGTGGAATGTTCCAAAAAACTGCACCTGTTCTTCCGTAAGTCCCGGTTCTTTTTTCTTCAGACGTTCAATAATCTCTCCTGCTGCCTTATTCGTAAATGTCAGCACCACCATCTTCTCAAGCGGAATCTTCTTTTCATAATGCAAATATAAAATTTTTGCGATCAGTACGGTCGTCTTCCCACTTCCTACATTGGCATTTACAATACATGCATCATTTTCATCTGTCACTGCTTCCATCTGATAGGAATTCAACCAATTCCATTCTTCCTTAAAATCCATTCCTGTCACCTAAAATTTATCTTCGTATCGTCGTTTTAACTTGCCTTCTGTCTTTTTCTTTCGCTCCATGTCCTCTTCTGTACGGACAACAATCTCCATATCCTGTGGACATACTGCGTGAAATTTTAATATGTTTTTGATACTTTTCGCATTTTCCGGTATCTTCAGCCAGTCCTCATAAAAGTAACTGTCCACGATCAATATCAGATTATGCTTCTCTATTTCTACTCGTTTTGCGGTCTTCAGAAATGCGCCGCCACTCTCTCCATTCTTAATCACTGTCTCACAGAATTCGTTCCATTTCTCCGGAAGTTTAAAGAATGAATACTGTTTACGGACACCCGGACGCTCTTCTTCTACCTGCTTTTTTACATATTCCGGTGCTTCCAGCCTTTCCTTCAGGCTTCTAAGTCCCCATAACACCATCTTCTTACTTAATGTATAGTCTCCCACACAGGCCGGACAGCCATCCTCACAGGAACATCCCTTCACCATCTGAATCGCATGGTCGATCACCTCTGGGATCAATTCATAGATTTTCTCTGAATATCCAAGACCACCTTCATACTTATCATAAATGAATAATGACACCACTTCGTGTCCTTCTGATTCTCCGCTGCCAGAATCCACATATCCCTGCACGGTCGCATTATTAGACATTCCTGTATTGATATCATCACGTTCCGTCATCGTCACCATCATCGCCGCGTTCTTTATCGCATTTTGCAGGCCTTCGAAGTGATTATTCAATACAAGTTCTCCTGCCCCATTCGGTAACAGCAGACTTCTGTATACGCGCACCACATCCTCCGGAATATCAATCCATGTACTTTCTGTATCATAATCTTTCTGAAGCGGCTGTGTCAGTGATACATACCCAAGATTCTGATGATTATGAAATTGTAATTTCTTGAACATCGAGATCACTTCGTCTACATTAATATCTCCGAAATGTATCTTCGTTCTTTCCACTGTTTTTTCCTGAAAAGTCTGAAGGATCCGGATGTCTTCGGTTCCTGCCGGGACTGTATAATAATTTCCTTCAAATGGTTTCGCCGTTGCTGTCCTGCTTACCAGATCCAGTTTCAGAACCTCATACAATGCACCGTCATGCATATAGACTGCTCCCGGATGTAATTCATGATAGGCCTGCGACTCATCCATCTCTGTAATCTCACGATTCTCATTATCCAGAATTAATTTGAATCTCGTCTTATCCATATTTCTCAGGCTGTAATCCCCTGCGGGAAATGCAGGACCCGACCAGGCAAATCTCCCGGCCATACTTTTTACTTCTTCTGCTTTCATCAGAACAGGAATGATCTCACCAAGACTCGGAAACAATGCTGCATCATCCAGACTCAGTGGAAGTTCTGCCGCTGCCGCACGGATATGTGCCAATTCAATCAGCAGATTATCCGGGTCTACGATTGCATTTTCACTTTTTCCTTCAAAAAGCCACCCCGGTTCCACTGCAATGTACTGGTCAAATGGCTGATTTTCAAGAATCAGGTAATTCACACAGGTCTGTCCGTTTCTCCCTGCACGGCCACTCTGCTGCCAGAATGATGCCCGCGTCCCAGGATATCCGACGATCACTGTCGTATCCAGGCTTCCGATATCAATTCCAAGTTCCAGTGCATTAGTCGACACCAGTCCGTTCAGTTCCCCGGACATCATCTTCCGCTCAATTTCTTTTCGTTCCAGAGGTGTGTACCCGCCTCTGTATCCGGCAATTTTTCTGCTATCTGCCTGACTTAAGAAACCTGCCGCATCCACCTTGTCTCTTGCCTCTTTCAAAATAACTTCTACCGTTCGTCTGGATTTTCCAAATGCAATAAAATGCCTCTGCTCTTTTACTAGATCCGGAAGCATATCTGCCGCGACCGTAGACGCCGCATACCTTCCATAAACCTTGTCGTTATGCCCTTTGATCTCCGGCGGCTGGATAATTCTATATTCCCTGACCGGTGATGGAGATCCATCCTTCTCAATCAGAGAAAATGCAGTGCCACATACTTTTTTTGCAAGTTCTACCGGATTGGCGATTGTCGCGGAACTGCATAAAAACTGGGGACTTGAATGATAATACTGGCAGATTCTGTGCATCCGCCTGAAAATATTCGCAAGATGGGCACCAAATGCGCCCCTGTAACTGTGTAATTCATCGATCACAATATATCTCAGATTTGCAAAGATAAAGTCAAACCCATACTTACTGTGATTCGGAAGAAATGCAGAGTTCAACATTTCCGGATTCGTTAATATAATATTCGCACTCTTTCTGATGCGGCTGCGCTCTGCGGGCATCGTATCTCCGTCATAGACTCCTGCCTGAATCTTCCCTTCTCCGAAATATTCCAGTACCGGCTGCAATGAACGGTACTGATCACTCGCCAGCGCTTTCGTCGGATAGACGAAAATCGCCCTCGTGAGTGGATCTTCCAATATCTTCTGCAGGACAGGAAGAAGAAATGCCAGCGTTTTTCCGCTGGCAGTCGATGTCGTGATCACTGTATTCTCTCCCCGTCCGGCCTTTTCAAACATTTCCGTCTGATGCGTATAAAGAGCATTAATCCCCTGTTTTCCGAGATATTCCTTTATTTCATCATTCATAGTATCCGGAAATTCTGCATAAGAAGCTTTCCTCTCCGGCACAATGCGCATATATGCCGTCATATCTTCGATTGACATCTTTTCATCCTTCTTCATTCTTACTCCTCGTATTCAAACTTACGAATCTCACAATTCTTGATACCGAACCTTGCAAATTCATCATTCGTCATATCACAAAAATAAGACTGTATCGCTCTTGAGATCCCGTTATGTGCAACCAGAAGATATGTCTTCTGATCTGATTCTTTCTTAATATCATCGAGCAGATCATAGATTCGGTGGCAAAGCTTCAGCATCGATTCGCCGCCTTCATAAGAATTAATAAAATTAGCCTTAGCCTTCTGGAATTCCTCTCCATTTCTCGGCGTACCTTCGTATTTTCCAAAGTTTTGTTCTTTTAGGCGCATTTCTTCACGCATCGGGATCCCGGTTACCTCGGATACATGTCTGGCGGTCTCCTTTGCCCTGATCAATGGTGAATACAATATCTCATCAATCTGAATTCCCTGCTCCAGAATTGCCTGCCCCAGTTCTTCTGCCTGCTGATGGCCAAGTTCTGTCAATTCAATATCCGTTGCTCCGCAAATCTTATTCTCTACATTCCAGACTGTCTGTCCGTGTCTTGCAAAATAAAAATGTCCCATTCTGTTCCCTTTCTACTCGCTTTCTCTGCACCGGACATTTACTCCGAAATATCCGGCAATTTATATTTCACATTCTATCATGAACAGATAAATCCTTCAAGCATTTATCCGAACATATGTTTTACTTATCTGTCACCTATATAAGTTCTGCCAGGACCGGCAGTTTCTTTTTATAAATTCTTCCCGAAAATGCAATATGCGGCAGCTCATAAAATGCCACATTCTCCGGACAGACCGGGCGATACAATGGATCCGCTACAATGCCTTTTACATTCTTTGATCTCTGAAGTACCTGTTCCAGTTCTTCTTCTCCACGGACTGCAATATCTCCATCCGCAAGTAATCCTTTCTTCTCCCTTATCGGACAGATTACTCTTACAGATATCTGATATTCCGTCTCGATCGCTACTGCCAGAGATTCCATGATCACCGGTTCTCCGATTAATATAATCTGGTTTTCTGAACTTTTTTCCGATTTGTTTCCTGTCAGGCTGATGCGCCTTCCCTTTTCGAGATATGCTACCTGCTTTTTTTCTTCTATTGCATTCAAAAGACTCTTCATAAATCCCCGAATCGGTGTCCCGATCACATAAGGTATCCCGAACCTCTCCTGTAATACTTTGGCCGCCCAAAGTCCCACAGAAGATACCACCAGATTAACCTCCGCTTCCGGTGCACGTCCGAGATCTTCCAGTGTATCTCCCATAGCCCAGGTCGACAATACCTTCCATCCCGTCTCTTCTACATTTCTTTTTAAAGCATCTACATGCTCCTGCGGCCCGAAATCTAAAGGTGTTACTCCCAGAAGATTCACACTTTTTGACGTCACTTCTTTCTTTCCTTTGATACGTTTTGCAATCTCTGCAAGAGCCAGACCGGCACCATATACATAATCATGCATTCCATTTGTCGGAATCGAAAATGCCGGGATTCCGAGATCTTGTTCCAGCATCCTGGCGATTGCCGGAAAATCCGTTCCATTCATATATGGGATCGGTGATCCTGCAAGTGCGATGAATTTCGGCTTTAATTCTTCTGCAGCCAGTTCAATATCACAGATCATCTTCTCATCATTCCCCATGACAGCATCGATCTCCGTCAGCCCTGAGATGTAGATCATACTGTCCTGCTCATACCATCTTATCTCATCATGTGTATTATAAGTAGAATTACAACCGGACGGATCATGCATCACTGTCATCCCGCCCAATTCATACAGGGCAGAGCAGACACCGGATACGTCAGCTGTGTAAATCGGTATAATTCTGTAACTCTGTCTCATATGCAGCTTTCGCACCCCCATCCTTTCCGAATGATCAGATCTTCTGGATCTTTTTCTTCCTGCCAGGCTTCTGTCATCAATTCTGCCGTTCTGCGGATTCCGTCAAATCCATACAGTCCTGCACCTTCCACTAGATTGACAAAATGCCTGGTCCCTGTAAACCACGCTACTTTCTGCCCGATTGCCAATACATCTGATTCGTTTCTTGGCTTCATACGCATCTCCGGACGAATCGTTGGTTCATATTCCAGTTCAGGATATTGTTCCTTTAGCCACTCAAATGTGTCTTTTTCTTCCGGATTAACCGCGTCCAGATAGATTCTGGTCACAGAAAAACCATGTGTCAGTAACAGCTTTGCCAGTTCCAGCGGTCTTGGATGAAAGGTGTGATCGATCATAATGGGTACATCTCCGACCACTTTTCTGGCTTGTTCTAAAGCAGATTCACACAGTGCAATCTCTCTTTTTGTAATTCTTTCCAGTGATTTCTCCATGTGCATATCTGTATCTTCTATACCCTCAACCTCTTCCACATTTTCTCCAACCGCCTGCTCCAACGTCTTCCACTGCCTGATAATCTCATCATAATCAAAGCTTCCCGGAAGATATAACGCTTTCTTCCTAAGTCGTTCTGCCTGACATTCCAGACCATATTTTCCAGGCGGATAGCACGCTATGAATATTTTACTGTCTGCAAGCTCTTGATAGGACTTCCATGAATTACACTCTGGCAATTCTTTTACTTCTATATGCTTCCATTTTAACAAACGCCTGATATCACTGGTCTCATCCAGCGCAAAATCACTGCCAAGAATCGTCACTGCTTTCGGATTTTCTTCTCTCACCTTAAGTCCGTCATATATTGCCTTTCGAAGTTTCTGATCCGGCGTCAGCCCGTGCTTTTGCATGATTGGATCCATATAACAGCGGACGAAGAAAATATCCGGGAATCTGTCTTCCAGTTCTTCATACACCCGTTCCAGATCACATCCCAGAAAATGATGCAGACACACGGTAAATAACAGTACTGCTTTCGGATGATCTTTTCGTTTTCTTAATACATCTGTAACGCCTTCGATCGTCACATCTTCCAGATTGCCGTTCAGAAGATCCTCTTCTTCCACGATCACAAAGGAAAATCTGTCTGCCGCATTCATCTCGGCTGCTGTCAGAACGACTCCCCGCATACAGTTATCTGCACAGACATAGATCTGTATGGATTCCGGAAGAAGCATTCCTGTATGGACAATATTCCAGTTTCCATGTGCCGGGGAATTGAATTCCAGTCCGGTTGATTCTCCGGCTTTCTTTAACATTTCAATCCCTCCCCAGGTCTTTTATCGGCAGTATACTTTTCATCGGCTTTTTCACAGGCTGATCCTTCTGGTCGTTTTGACAACTCATAGATTGCTTCCGCAAGTTTTCTGTATTCCTCAGCCATCTCACTGTCTGGAAAGCATTCCATAACCGTCTCTTTCTTTTCTTCTGCTTCTGTCACAAGTCCGTTGTGGGACAATGTTCCGACTACCTGTGTCTGAAAATCATCTGCCAGCTCATTTACCTTTTCTTCTTCTCTCGCTACATTCCTGCGATTCAGAATAATCCCACCAAGAGAAGCATATCCACGATTCTTAAAGTTCTCTACCGCCATCGCAATATTGGCTCCTGCATGGATCGCCATATTTTCTCCTGAAGTAATAATAAAAACTTTATCCGCATATCCTTTCCGCATCGGCATAGAAAATCCACCGCATACAACATCTCCGAGTACATCATAAAGTACAACATCCGGCTGATATACTTCATATGCTCCCGTCTCTTTTAATTTTTCCAATGCCGTGATAATTCCTCTTCCTGCACATCCAAGTCCCGGTGTCGGACCACCTGCCTCTACACAGATCACACCCTGATATCCGGTCCGCACCATATCTTCCAATTTCAGATCCTGCTTTTTCTCCCGGAAAAGATCCAGTACCGTCGGTACTGCTTCCCCGTGTCTTAATGCGATCGTTGAATCGGCTTTCGGATCGCAGCCGATCTGCATCACTTTCAGGCCTTTTTCTGCCAGTGCCACGGCAACGTTCGATACCGTCGTTGATTTACCGATCCCGCCTTTTCCATATACTGCAATCTTAATCATATTATTCTTGCTCTCCTGCTCTCATAAATAATATCCGAATGTTCTATTCTCCTGCTTTCGTAATAATATTCGAATATGCCGTCTTCGTGGATACCCCGTTCAGGCGCCCGATCTTACCGGATAATGTACTGATCATATCCTGCGGTGCATCGATCGCAATGCTGATGATGTTAATCCCTTTCTCCCGGTACGGAATTCCCATTCTTCCGATAATAAATTGCCCTGCCTCGTGAAGCAGATGATTCAACGTCTCGATCGCTTCCGGATTCTCCACAATAATCGAAATAACTGCCACTCTTGTATCCATAGATTTCCTCACTTTTTCATGCTTTGTGTCTGCTTTGTCTTCCATGCTTAACAGATACGCGGCAGTAATTCCCCTCCCGGCTGCGGAAGTAATGCCTGCGTTCCAATCTCCGTCAACATCACAACTTTTCCAGGCTGTTCTTCGGTCACTTCACCGATAATTGCCGCATTTTTAGAATATGGACATACTTTCAATGCATCCACGATCGTCTGTGCCTGTTCTTTCGGCGCCATGATCACAAGCCGTCCCTCACATGCAAGATAGAGCGGCTCCAGTCCAAGCATTCCACATACGCCGCGTACCTCCGGTGCAACCGGAATCTTCGAAGCATCCAGACGAATGCCTACCTGGCTCTGTCCTGCAATCTCATACAGCACAGTTCCGACTCCTCCTCTGGTCGCATCACGGATCACATGCAGTTCATGCGTTGCATCCATCACTGCTTTTACATTCCCCCAGAGTGGTGCACAGTCACTCGTCACATCCGCATCGATTCCAAAATCTTCTCTCGCAAGAAGGATCGTGCATCCGTGTCTTCCTATATCTCCTGTCACAATGATCGCATCGCCCGGTTTTGCAAGATTTCCCGCAACTTCGACTCCATCCGTGATCTCACCGATACCTGTTGTCGTGATAAAGACTCCGTCCACCTGCCCTTTTCCAACAACCTTGGTATCTCCCGATACGATCCGGACTCCGGCTTCTTTCGCCGTCTTCTCCATTGCTTCTGCAATCTCTTCCAGTTTTTCCATCGGAAATCCCTCTTCGATCACAAATGCACAGGTCAGGTATAATGGTTTTGCTCCCATACATGAAAGATCATTGACCGTACCGCAAATGGAAAGCTTTCCGATATTTCCTCCCGGATAGAATGCCGGTGATACGATAAATCCATCCGTAGATACTGCCATCTTACCGGCCGGAGGTGCCAGGACGGCTGCATCATCCGCAGTCAGATCCGGATTATCAAAATGTGCTTTAAAGATCATATCGATCAGCTCTGACGTCTGGTGTCCTCCCGCACCATGTGCCATCGTCACAGTTTTCCCCACTAATTTCGCTTTTCTTGCTTCGTTATCCACATACTCGTTCATTTTGTCCACTTCCTTGCTATTTTCCGTCTGTTTTTCTTATTCTCTTCCATACATATAATATGCTGAACAGGCTCCCTCACCGGATACCATACATGCACCTACCGGATGCTGCGGTGTACAGACCTTTCCAAATACTTTACAGTCGGATGGTTTACATTTTCCCTGTAATACATCCCCGCATCTGCAGGCCGGATTCGCCCTTCCTTCCATCTTCGGAACCTGATATTTCTTTCTGGCATCATACATACCCCATTCATCACGTAAACGAAGTCCTGATCCCGGTATGATTCCGAGTCCTCTCCATTCACTGTCACATGCTTCCATCAACGTATCCACCAGTCTCTGCGCTTCTTTACTTCCTTCTTCTGTCACTACACGCGGATAACAATTTACAAAGAAAGGTTTCCCTTTCTGAAAATGTGTCAGTGCAACTGCCAGTGCAGTCAGAAGTTCTTTTGCCGTAAAGCCTGCCACCACACCGCTTACACCTTCCTGCACCAGTTCTTCACAAAGCTTTGTTCCTGTGATCGCATTGACATGTCCCGGATATAAGAAAATGTCTGCGCTTCCTTTTAATGCTTCGTATGCCTGCGGCATCGTTTTATTTGCGATCAACATGGAATAGTTCGTGATTCCTTCTTCTTTTGCTTTTTTGACAGACAGACATCCCGCCGGAGTCGTCGTCTCGAATCCTACAGATAAGAATACAACCTCTTCTTCCGGATGTTCTTTTGCATATTTTTCCGCATCGGCAGGTGAATAGACGATATGGATCTTCCCGCCTTCGCTTCTTGCATCTGCCAGACTCTTCTTACTTCCCGGCACACGCACCAGATCTCCGAATGTACAGATTGTCACACTCTTTTCCAGAGCCAGATAAACTGCCTCATCGATATAACTTACCGGTGTAACACAGACCGGACACCCGGGACCAGAGATCAATTCTACCTGCTTTGGAAGAAGTTTGCGGATACCCAGACGGAAGATTTCATGTGTATGTGTCCCGCATACTTCCATGATCCGGACTGCTGGGCCGTCATATCCTTCTATGATCTCTCTTGCCGTTTTCTTTCCTTCACTCATTACAGAAGTTCCTCCATCAACTGATCTGTCTCACTGTCATCTTCATCGGTAATTTTTGCAATGGCGATTCCTGCATGCACCATTACATAATCTCCCGGTTCCAGATCTTCCAGTAATTCTGAAGAGACCGATCTTTTTGCACCCCCCGCGTCTACAACTGCCGTACCATCACTGATACGGACTACTTTTGCTGATAATCCTACACACATGTTATTTTCCCTCCTGAATATACTGCATGGCATATGCTGCCTGCCCCAGTGCGATCCCGCCGTCATTTGCCGGGATCAGGTGATGTCTGAGTACGGTAAAATGTTCTTTTTCCAGACCTTCTTCCACCATTCTCAACAACAGCCGATTTTGGAATACACCGCCGCTTAATGCCACACAATTACATTTTGTTTTCTTTCTGATCTTCCTGCAGCCACAGATTATAAGGTCTGCCAGCTTTTGATGAAAGATATAAGCTAATTTTTCTGCCTGAATGCCTTCTGTTTTCTTCTCTGTCAGATATTTTATAAGACTTCCTGTCTTCATAATCAGCCTGTCTTCTGGCTCTTTCTTTTCTTCATCCGGACCGCTTTCACCATCTGCCGGCTCATCAATTTCCCAGATTTCTTTCTCATAAGCTTCTGCGGCAAATTCAAGTGCCATCGAAGCCTCCCCTTCGTACGTAGACTTCATCCGGATTCCGAGAATTGCACTGACTGCATCGAACAGACGTCCCGCACTGGTTGATAGCACAGCATTCATTTTCCGGTCCGCCATGGCAAGAAGCACTTTGCATTCCGATTCACTGCACAGGTTAATCTTCTTTACAATCTCCATTGTCTGCTCTTTATCCTGTGTCTGCTGATAGATCAGTGAAACTGCAATTCGCCATCCTTCTTTAGCAGAAATATCGCCTCCGATCTGAAGAAATGGTTCGATACTTCCCATCCGTTCAAATCCGTGATAATCTGCAAGCAGAAGTTCGCCTCCCCAGATGGTTCCATCTGTACCATATCCGGTTCCGTCGAATGCCACGCCGATCACCTGCTCTTTCCGGTCATTTTCTGCCATACAGGATAAAATATGTGCATAATGATGCTGGATCTTTACGACGGGAAGTCCCAGTTCTTCTGCAACAACTGTCGAGTTGTATTTTGGATGCAGATCACATGCTGCAACTTCCGGTTCTACCTCCAGAAGTGTCTCGAATCTGTGGATCGTCTCTTGCAACGCTTTTACAGTACGGAGATCTTCCAGATCCCCTACATACGGGGACAGATAGAAACGTCCATCCACTCCGATACAGAATGTATTCTTAAGTTCTCCGCCTGCGGCCAGCACCTGTCCTTTCCACGGCATCGTCACCATCGTCGGAAGCGGCGCATAGCCTCTGGAGCGCCGGATCATATAAGGCTCCCCCTTATAAAAATCCATCACCGAATCGTCCGCCCGGATCCGGATCTTCCGGTCATGAGAAAGGATCAGATCACATAGTTGTGACAGTTCCTCCACCGCTTCTTTGTCATCCCTGCAGATCGGTGCACCGGATGCATTGCCACTCGTCATCACCAGATAATCCGGCATCTGGATCCCGTCGTCATATCGGAATAACAACATCTGTACCGGAGCGTATGGGAGCATGATGCCGACTTTCGGATTCCCCGGAGCGACAGACTTGCAAAGGCCTGTACTGTCTGCAGATTTTTTCCGTTTTTCAAGTAACAGGATCGGCTTCTGGTGTCCATCCAGGATCTCCTCCTGTACTTCATTTACCAGACATTCCTGCTTTACCGCTTCCACATCCCGCGCCATCACGGCAAACGGTTTTGCCGGACGGTTCTTTAATGTCCGCAGTCTCTGTACTGCTTCCTCGTTCGTCGCATCACAGCAGAGATGGAATCCGCCGATTCCCTTGATTGCCACGATCCCGCCATCATGGATCATTTTTCTTGTGGCAATGATCGCAGCTCTTCCCCGTTCTTCCCTGCCGGTCAGATACACTTCCGGGCCACAATCGTTGCAGCATACCGGCTGTGCATCATAACGTCTGGTCGCCGGATCCTCATACTCCGAAGCACAGTCCGGACACATCGGGAATTCCTTCATGCTGGTCCGTTCCCGGTCATATGGAAGCGCATCCAGGATCGTAAGTCTGGGACCGCAGCAGGTACAGTTGATAAATGGGTGCAGATAACGCCGGTCTTTCGGATCGTACATTTCTTTCTTGCATTCTTCGCAGATTGCAATATCCGGCGAGACGAAGATCTCCCCTTTTGTCTTCTCACTTTCTATGATCTGAAAATCATTGAATTTCCCGTATTCTTCCTCTTTTACATCTTCTGTATTGATCTTCAATATGGCAGCTCTCTTCGGCGGCTGCTTTTCCAGTCTCTCCAGAAAATCTTTTACACATTTTTCCTCTCCCTGTGCAAAGATTTCCACATAGGGACCTTTGTTACACACACTTCCGGTGATTCCGGCAGCCGCTGCATGACGGCTCACAGTCGGTCTGAAGCCGACACCCTGCACAATTCCGTAGACACGGATTTTCTTTGTTATCATCCGTTTCTTCCCCCTGTCTAAAACATATAGGTTTCCCATATATCCTGCTTACACGTTAAGCTTTCCTGACACTGCAAAATGCGTCAGCGGAATAAATACCCCTTCAAATCCCGGAATCATCCGCTCCATACACAGATCTGCAAAGATCACATCATATCCTTCTTTTTCCACCAGAGAAATGAAATCATCCTCTTCTTTCAGACTAATATCATCTGCGGCATCAACATTCAGATCCGTTAAAATCTCCTCTTTCCGCATGAACCATGTCGCTGTTGTGATTGCTTCTTTTTCCCCGGTTCGTTTTTCGATCTCCTTACGCACTGCATTTGCAATCACCTGCTGCTGTACGATCAGGATCTTCTTTCCTCTGTAATCCATTTCCGGTACCAGCTCTGGTGCCAGTGGATAAGCAATCTCATATGGCGTTCCGAACTTCTTTTGCAGATACTGCGCTGCTTTTAACGCCGCCGGAGATACGACTACATTTTTCACTGTCAGCGAAGCCTTTTTCACTTCTTTCAGTCCGTCGCCCATGCCATAGCAGACAGCACGCAGTCCCTGATCTGCATATAATTTCTGGATTTTCTCTGCTGCCTTCAGGTCACTGACATCCTGCGGAGTCATACCGATAATACCGATATGTGGTCTGTCTTTATCATTCATATCCTCAGACTCTTCGTTCTTGTCACTGAATTTCTCGAACAATGCAAGATACGCCTTTTCTTCTCCCTTGTCATACAATTCCATGCCATCCGTATTTACCGTCAGGACCGGCAGTTCCGTCTTCTTCGCCAGCAGCATCCGCTCCAGCGCCCTGTAATCAGTCCCGATCACTGCCGGTACCGGAGTCCCGATCACTGCTGCAAATGTCACATCCAGCTTTTCTGCCGCATCTGCAAGTTTTGCAACCAGTCTGTCGTCTCTTCCAAGAATCGCATCCATATCACGAAGTCCCGCACTGAATACCGCACTTCTGGTTTCAAACCATCTTGGCTCATCGAAGCCGCACACATTTCCCGTACATCCGCCTGCATCACAGATGACCAGCATTCCGCCAAGTTCATATAACACCGACACTGCTCCCGACTGATCCGGTGCAAATGGTGTCAGATATTTTCTTAATCCCTTCATCGCCTACACCTCCAACAGTTTTTCGCACAAATGCTTCACACCTGCATATCCATACGGCTGTACTTCTTCATTCCACATCACATTTTCCGCATCCGGATGATAGTAGCAGGCATCTTTTCCAATGGTAGTGGTTACTCCGCTCTCTTTGTGATCATAATAGATCATGGTCGGTTCCATGTTGGAAAATACTTTTGTTTGCGGACTTAATTCGGATAAATGCTTCAGATACACAAAGTTCTCTGCAGTCAGTGTTCCATAAATCTCTGCCACTTGAAATCCGTATTTCACAAGTGCCAGTGCCAGTTCAAACGGATCACCGTTCATACATTCTCCAATGGCAAATATGGCATCCGGCTTAGCGGCTTTCAAACGTTCTACCGCATCAAGTGCAGTTCTTTCTGCCTCTTTATCTTCGAATGGAATACCCAGAACCTTCCCCAGTGCCTGATACTGCTTCGTTATCTTATCGATCTGGTATAATCTTCGTAATTCAATAAACGGAATCTGCAATTTCTCATGAAAATCTTCTGCTGCGAATCTCGCTTCTGGATGTAATACCAGATTGAAATTCGCCTCCGCCATCGTCTGATATTCTTCATAGTTCTTGCATCTGGATATCTCATGCACCGTCTTTACACCTGCTTTTTCCAACATACCGTATAACTCACAGTCGTCCATAAGCGGTGAGAAAAATCCCAGCAGATTCACGACATTTCCTTTTTTCTTCTTGGGTTCCAGTAAAGAATATAACGACTGACGCACATGTACCATCGGCGGTTTTCTTCCTTCCCTTGTCAGGGCATACATATAGCATGGTCTCACTGGAAGTCCTGTCTTTTCTTCGGACTTTCTGCAGATTCGTTCCATATCTGTTCCGAGAAGTGCATCCACACAGGTAATGCAGATCATCACAACCGACGGCTTCTTCGCAAGACTGTCACAGATCTCCTGCACGGCCTTCGGTACTTTTTTCAAATGTCTTCCCGTTACGATGTCTGTCTCGTCCATCGTCAAATAGAAGAAACGGTCCTCATACTGTGGCATGGAACTGATCATGGATGTATTCCGCCCACAGCATCCCGGTGCCACGATCAGCATGATCGAATCCGGAATTGCAAGCCCGGCCCTTTTCACACCGAATCCTTCCGCTCCCGGCGAGTTGAACGCAAGCGTCGCCGGAGAACTGTAGATCAGATGCGTGTTCGAACGGAACTGCTCCGGAATGTCATCCCTTCCCCGCTTCTGTAATTCTTCTACCGTACAATAATAGGCAGTCCCTCTCATACCTGTTCCTCATCTTTCCATAATATTTCCGCCAGATCATAGAAGCATTTACTGATGTCCGACTCCGGATTGCCCTCGATCACCGTCTTCCCCTGGTCTTCGCAACGGTTAATTTCATCACTTCTTGGAATCTCTCCCACAATATCAAATCCATGCTCTTTTGCAAATGTCTCTACTTTTTCAGTCTCATTTTCCACATTTCTGTGATTCAGTACGATTCCGAATACTCTTGCATAGCTTCTGTCTTCGAAGTTCTTCACTGCTTTGGAAATGTTGTCCGCCGCATAAAGCGCCATCTTCTCCCCGGATGTCACGATCAGGACCTTCTCTGCATAGTCTTCCCGGATCGGCGCTGCGAATCCGCCACAGACTACGTCGCCAAGTACATCGTACAGAACCACATCGGGCTTATAGGTCTCGAATAATTTCAAATCTTCTAATAACTGGAATGTGGCAATGATTCCTCTTCCCGCACAGCCCAGTCCCGGTGTCGGTCCGCCCGTCTCGATACATAAGACATTTCCAAATCCTTCTCTTGCAATGTCTTCCAGTTTCTCCGGTTCTTCATCTTCCTCTCTCATATAATTCATGACCGGTCTTAACGGTTCCCCACCGAGCAGGTTCATCGTCGAATCTGCCTTCGGATCACAGCCGATCTGGATTACTTTCTTCCCCATCGTGGCAAATGCTGCCGCCAGATTGGATGTGACGGTAGATTTTCCGATGCCGCCTTTGCCGTAGATTGCTACTTTTAACATGTGTGTTCCTCCTGCATGTTCTTATTGCTGAAAACTTACCTTTGAAAATTTTTCTTGTATACTTAGATATAATAAAGCACGATATACCCAAATGGCTCTCTTTCATGTTAGAAATCGCCTGATTTTGTATACCGTGCTGTAACATAACCTGCTGTTAACTACTTTTTAATGAAACGAATTCATAACTATTCCTGCTCGGGACTTACCTTGCAGTCAGAGTCATTCTTTTTTTATTTTCTTCCCTGTATTTTCTTCTCTTTACATTCGGATAGATATCGATCACTCCGTCTGTATCAATAGGTTTATTATACTCTTTATTCAATTAGTCAGTCAACGCAAACCTGTAGTCTCTTCTTTTACAATTTTCTCTGTCTTTACCTGCCCTTTTTGCGCAAAAGAACAGGGCTGCCGCACACATCATTTCGTACGACAGCCCTGTCATATTTATAAAAATTGAGGAATTAATAAAATGGATAAAAGATCGGCAATACAATGAACACTGCAATGACGACGGCTCTCGGATCCGCTCCCAGTGACTCGGCAATGGTCCATGCGATCAGACATAAAATACTTCTTCTTCCGTAAATTCAAAGCTGGTCTCATATTCCTGAGATGTAGAAGTAATCACATTCAGATTATTCAGATCTGAAAAAACTTTCTTTCTGACTTTTAACTTCCCACTTCTTATTTTATTATATTCTCTACTCTTATATGATCTCTTTCGCTATCTCTTCTACTATCCCTTCACGCCTTTCCGATACACCACATACGCAATCACCGCAGTCACCACTTCCGTGATCCAGAACGCATGCCATACTCCGACCGCTCCCATAAAACGGCTGACAATGAATGCCACCGGAATAATCACAACCACATATCTGCATAACGAAATGATCAGTGAATGCACACCTTTTCCAAGACCTTCCAGTGCCCCGCTGCAGATAACCGATACCGATGAAGCAAGGAATCCAAGACTGATGACTCTGAGTGCCACACTTCCGGCCTTCATCGTTATCGGATTCGCTGTAAATAATCCCATCAGCTGTCCCGGAACTGCCAGACAGATTGCCATTCCGGCTGCCATCATCACGAGTACCAGGATCAGGCCATCCTGGAAGATCTTATGTACACGCTTATGCTCTCCCGCTCCGTAATTATATCCGAGAAGCGGACGCATTCCCTGCACGATTCCATTTGCCGGAAGGTAGAGGAAGGTCTGCAGCTTATAGTAGACTCCGAGAACGAATACGTAGACTTCCCCATAGCCTGTAAGTATTACGTTCAATACAGAAATTAAAAGCGACGGAAGTGCCAGGTTCAGGCTTGCCGGAATTCCGATTACATATAATTTTTTCCACAGCTTCAAATCAGCCTTCAGATATTTCTTTCTGTATTTCACCGGAAGCGGATTCACGATATAAAAGATCAGGTACAATACTGCTCCTGCTGCCTGTCCGATTCCTGTTGCAAGTGCGGCTCCTTCGATTCCCATCTTCGGAAATGGTCCAAGTCCGAAGATCAGGACTGGATCCAGGATAATGTTGATAATCGCACCTGACATCATACAAGTCATTGACTCCACCATACGTCCGACCGCCTGAAACGTCTTCTCAAATACCAGCTGCCAAGATAATGCCGTAGCAAATAAAAATGCAATTCTCGAATAACGCACACCATAGTCCACAATCTGTGCATTTCCCGTAAACATCTGTAAAAACGGTCTCATTACGGCAATTCCCAGAATCATAAATCCGACTCCGTGAATCGTCCCTAGCAGCATTCCCTGTGTTGCCGCCCTGTCTGCCATCTTTTTATCCTGCGCTCCAAGATAAAATGAGATGACCGCATTGATTCCGATTCCAAATCCGATCATCACCGCATTGATCAGATTCTGCACTGGATACACCAGTGATAACGCCGTCATGGCATCTTCGCTGATCCTGGCGATGAAAAAGCTGTCTACAATATTATAAAGTGAACTCACCATCATAGAAATGACCATCGGCAGTGCCATCGATACGATCAATTTTAATACCGGTTGTTCTTTCATATATGTCTGATCCATATATATCCCCTTTCTCTCATATGTACTATCTATTAATCTTCTAATTCTATTGCGGATCTTTGCAATGCTTTTTTCTATTTTCCCATCTTGTCACAGATTGTTTCAACTGAATATGTAACAACAAAAAACCACATGGTTACTTCTACTCAGTAACCATGTGGCGAAAAATAGATTGCTCCAGAAAAATCCACATTCATTTTAGGGTTGTATTATAGCACTGTCTTTCAGGGAATGTCAATCACTAGTTCTATGAAATCATCTTCCAATTTTCCCTCATTTGTCACATCCGATTAACAGATCTTATTCCCGTTCGCTTTCATCTTGAATTTCATTCCCAGCATCTCTGCCGCACGCTTGCACATCAGCATACGCTGTAAGAAAATCTCAAAATAATCTAATATAGAACAGATTCCTTCATCCAGTTCAATCTCCAGCAGAATCACCTGCTTTTCTACATTTACATGCAGACTGGATGCCACTGCAGCATAATTCACCCGGTCATGTTTGTCAAAGCTTTCCTTGATCGTGTTCCGCACACGGTTTCTTCTTACATCCGTCTTATCCGCCAGTATCAGTGCTGCCGATACCGCATCCACTGCCATGCCGGTTGCCTCATCATGCTGACCGATTGCACTGACGATCACTGCGATGTCTTCATCCGGTGCTTTCAGATCCCGCAGTATCTGAAATGCCATGATCGCGGAACTATGTGCATGATCCACACGGTTTACACAATTTCCCATGTCATGCATATAGCCCGCTATCCTGGCAAGCTCGATCGTATGCTGGTTATACCCTAATTTTTCCAGAATATTTCCGGCAGTTTCCGCCACTTTTACTGCATGTCCTCTGGAATGTTCGGTAAACCCAAGTGCTCCAAGTACCCTATTTCCCTGCTCAATATAGGCATTCACCTCCGGCATATTTTTGATTGCTTTATATGTTACTTTGCTCAATTTTATTTCGTTCCCTTCTAATTCTATAATCTATGTCTATAATCTGTGAATCGCATCCATCGCAAGTTCGGAACGCTCACATTCTTCTGCAGACATTGTAATCTGATAACATAAAGGACTACCCTTCATGTATTCCGACGCATAACTAAGTCCATTCGTTCTCTCATCCAGAAATGGCCGGTCTATCTGATTCGGATCACCAAGCAGAATGATCTTCGTTCCTTTTCCGGCTCTTGTTATGATTCCTTTCACCTGATTCGGAGTCATGTTCTGCGCCTCGTCTATGATCAGATAGGTCTTCACAAATGAACGGCCTCTGATGAAATTCATTGCTTCTGTCTGGATCAGTCCTCTTGCAAATATCTCTTCGATCTTGCCCTGTAATTCCTGTTCATCCTGATAACGCTCTTCTTCATCCGAATCAATCAGCTGCTCTAGATTATCTACGATCGGACGCATCAAAGGTGATATCTTTTCCTGCTCGTCTCCCGGAAGGAAACCGATATCCTGGTCAAACTGCGCATTCGGTCTGCAGATCAGAATTCTTCTATATTCTCCGGTCGGATTGTTCAGCACCTTCTCCAGTCCGACTGCCAGTGAGTAAAATGTCTTCGCCGTTCCTGCCATTCCTTTTACAATTACAAGCGGTGCTTTCTCTGCGGATTTCATCAATGCTTCCTGTAAAAAATACTGTCCGGCATTCCTTGGTTTGATGCCATAAGGCTGGCTCTTTCGGAATTCTAACGATACTACTTTCTTCCCTTCAACTCTTCCAAGATGTGTCTTTTTCACAGACTGATCTGCCTTCAATATGATAAATTCATTCTCCGTAAGTTCCGGCTGGATCTTATTACCATCTTCATCGGACAAATAAAGTTCCTTCAGATGAACGCCTTTTTTCTTGAATTCTTTGAACTTGTCTTCCGCCACATAGCAAATCTGTCTGCCGCTGTACTGTCCCTCTTCTTCGATGACCTGCTCTGTGCTGAAATCCTGGGCTTCAATTCCGAGAATCTGTGCTTTTAACCTAAGGACCAGATCTTTTGTCACCAGAACGACCGGCTTTTCTTCTTCCCGGATTCCCTTACATACTTTTAAGATCCGATTATCCGGCTTATCTTCCGGAAGGCTTTCCGGCAGTTCTACATTTACACAATTGGCCTCTACACGGAGGATTCCTCCATTTTCCATCTGGACACCTTTTAAAAGGTCTCCTTTCAGTCTGAGCTTTTCCAGAAAACGGATCGCCCGCCTTGCATTTGCTCCCTTTTCTCCTTCTGCTTTCTTCAGGCCGTCCAGTTCTTCTAATACAACCAATGGCAATATCACCCTGTTTTCTTCAAAACACTGACATGCATAAGGTGCCTGGATTAAAATATTGGTATCAATAACATAGGATTTGATCATAGATATTTCTCACACTTTCTGATTTTGTTTTTTGTACATTTTCAGGTATAGTATGAAAATATTGAATTTACTCGATATTTTTGTAAAAAAGATGTTAAGTTATTCTTGAAATCTACTGAAATTTTTAGATTCATATACAGAATGATTCTGCAAAATAATACAGAGAACCTGTCAATGGCAGATTCTCTGTATTTATTATGTATTTTTTATTTTCACAGATTCTTGACTATTCTCCGAGGAAATATTTTCCGTATGCATCTGCTGCCTTGATTGCTGCACATACAGTCTCCGGTGTTACCTCGAATGGCATATTATGAAGCGTATCGTTCTCTGCGCAGGCTGCTGTTGCAACTGCCATCAGTTTCTCGTCCGTCACTTCTGTGATTCCCAGTTCTTTTAATGTCACAGGCAATCCCAGTTCGATACACCAGTCAATGATATCTTCCAGTTCTTCTGCCGGAATATTCTCCAGTACCAGCTGCGTAATCGTTCCGAATGCAACCTTCTCACCGTGATACATATGGTGGCACTCGTCCAGTACGGTAAATCCATTATGAATTGCATGTGCTCCTGCAAGTCCGCCACTCTCAAATCCAATACCGCTCAGTAATGTGTTGGCTTCGATGACTTTTTCCACAGCCGGTGTACATGCTCCTGCTTCCAGGGCAAGTTTTGCCTTTACACCTTCTGCCATCAGAGTGTCAAAACAAAGTTTTGCAAGTGCGATTGCTGCCTGTGTAACCTGTCCGCCGGCACATGTTGTTGCCCCGCTTGCCTGACAGGCTCTTGCTTCAAAATATGTTGCCAGTGCATCACCCATTCCGGATACCGTAAGTCTTACCGGTGATTTTGCAATAATCTCGGTATCCATCAGAACCATATTTGGGTTAGCCGGAAGGAATAAGTACTCTTCGAATACGCCATCATCTGTATAAATAACTGACAGTGCACTGCAAGGTGCGTCTGTCGATGCGATTGTCGGGCAGATCAGAACCGGAGCTTCTTTGTAATAAGCAACTGCTTTGGCTGTATCCAGGATCTTACCACCACCGATACCGATCACGACATCACAGCCTTTTTCATTCATAATGTCTACCAGACGGTTAATCTCATTCTTACTGCATTCTCTGTTGAAATACTCATATACAGGTGTGATCTCGTATCCTTCAAATCCAGTATTTACAACGTCTCCGATACGTTTGTATCCGGATTCCGTGATCAGTACAAGTGCCTTCTTGCCATACTTCTGAGCATATTCACCCAGCTTCTTCATCTCTCCTGCACCCTGTACATATTTACTTGGACTACATAAAATCTTTGCCATGATATTACCCTCCTGTAATCTTCACGTTTCATGTGTTATTTTATTAACAATCTAGTTTTATTGTATGCTTTTGATACAGTTGTGTCAATAAGGTAGTGGGAAATATTACGGCAAAATATTATGACTAATCCTAATACATATCTTTGTGTCAATGATACAACACCAGCGCATGACTATATCACAATACCGTGACAATGATCTACCTCATGTTGAATAATCTGCGCCGTCCATCCGGTATATTTCTGTCTCTGTTTTTTGAAATTCATATCCTGATATTCCACTTCAATCTCCTGATACCGGGTGCATTTTCTCACACCAGTAAGGGAAAGACAGCCTTCCTCCGTCTCATATTTTCCGGAACGTTTTACAATCTTCGGATTGAACATTGCCACATTCATGAATCCCATATTGACGGCTATGATACATTTCTTCACGCCAATCATATTCGCTGCCATGCCGACACAGCCTTCCTCGTGCGCTTTCAATGTATCTAACAAATCCACTGCAACCTGCTTATCCGCCTCTGTCGCCGGCTCGGATCTCTGGTTTAGGAAAAATATATCTTTCATAATCGGTCTTATCATGCTTTGTTACTCTCTTTCGTATGTGTCTTCATATAATTATAGAATTCCTGATGCAGCCGCTGGAATTCTTCCGGTGCATGCATCGCATGTCTGTAAAGGAATTTGTTGCCAAATTCACTCTGATATACCCTGCTTAAAACCCCTGCCAGCATTCCCGTTGGCATATCCTTTATCATATAAAGCTTTGCCGGGCACAACATTCCCTTTTGGGCGATCCACTTCAGGTTCTTTTTCATCCGATAAGCTGTCAGCGTCATCAATTTTTCATTTGCACAGATTTTTTCCGGATGCCTGCTCTGGTAATAAGCATCTGCCAGCGGAATGATCACGCCAAGATGTGAGATCTGCCAGTGATGCATTTCCGGAACGATCTGATATGGAATGTGGCTTTTTCTAAATATGTATGCCAGTGCTTCTTCCCTACTGCTCTTTCTTCCTCCGATCTCACCGAATGTTGTCGGCTGGATTGCTCTTGGCAGAAGCTGTGCATCCAGAATCCCACCTTCGATACAGCCGCCCGCTCCCGGAAATGCCGGAAGGATCCTTCCTTTTCCGCAGATTTTCTCCCACCTGCCATATGGTTTGATCGTATTGACCATAGTGACAACATTCGGACTTTTATTCTTACTGATATCTTCCAGTGCTTCTTCTACTTGATTCTCACGTACAGTCAGGAAAATAAACTGGTAACGGTCATTCGGCTTTAACTCACTGATCGTCTTAACCTCAACTTTATGCGTTCTTGTCTTGCCTCTGTACCATAGACCGTGTCCCTGTAATTCTTTTAACCGCTGCCCTCTTGCTAAGACTGTTACATCCAGTCCCGCTTTGGCGAATCTGGATGCGTAGAAGCTTCCGATGACTCCGGCGCCGTAGATTAGGATCCGCATGGTGTATTCCTCCTTGGTGTTTGTTCGTATGTTCTGTGTGGTTTCTTGTGTTCTTTGATATTTATATATATCTTCTATGTATAGTATCTGTTGTAATTCTAACACCCGGACTTTTGGATTTCAACATTGGCACCGTTTATGATGCATCCAATCGTATTCTATTTTATGTTTTTAATTTGTTAACAATTTCTTTCTAATTCCATCACAATTTTATCACAATTCGCTTCTATACTAGGAATTGTTCAAAAGAACAAACACTTTAAATCTTTTTCATAACTTTTTCCTCAGGGCTGCACTCCTCCCTAATAATGCAGTCCTTTTTTAATGCTAAGAAACTGTAACTTATATTCTTTCAATTCTCCCCTTTTTCGCATAACATAAATTGAATTCATATCGTTACTTGGAACTATTTTTCTCATAAAAAGGGCTATACTTGAGTACCATACATTTTTACATCATTCTCTTTTCAACTCACATCCTCACATGGAGGATGACGGATTGGTTGGAAGAACCTGACAACAAGATACATTTTTCAACTCACATCCTCACAAGGAGGATGACCATTATTTGCATTCATGTAGTTGATGCGAATAGCTTTTCAACTCACATCCTCACATGGAGGATGACGGATTGGTTGGAAGAACCTGACAACAAGATACATTTTTCAACTCACATCCTCACATGGAGGATGACAGAAGAACATTAGGAAGTGAGGTTATAGAGATGTCTTTTCAACTCACATCCTCACATGGAGGATGACGGAAAGGACACATATGATCAAGTTTTTATCAGATTTTCAACTCACATCCTCACATGGAGGATGACATGGTACGATTTCCTTTGCGGATTTTCCTTGTTTTTTCAACTCACATCCTCACATGGAGGATGACCAGCAATGGTTTCCACCGGATGCAGGGGCATCATTTTTCAACTCACATCCTCACATGGAGGATGACAGGCAAAAGTATCATGAAAATAATTGCAGTAATTTTTCAACTCACATCCTCACAAGGAGGATGACCTTCGCCACGGCTTCTGCCGATAATCTCTTATCTTTTCAACTCACATCCTCACAAGGAGGATGACTGTTCAGTTATATTCAAAACTGAATGAAGCAGGTTTTTCAACTCACATCCTCACAAGGAGGATGACCAAGCGTCATTGACCGTCATTTTATATCTTGTACTTTTCAACTCACATCCTCACAAGGAGGATGACTTGATATATTCTGTAATATCAAGCAAGTTAACACCCTTTTCAACTCACATCCTCACAAGGAGGATGACAAGACTTCTGGACTACAGGGCAGTGGGAATTTATTTTCAACTCACATCCTCACAAGGAGGATGACAGCAATTTTAAACAAAAACACTCTGTCTAAAACTGCACGTATTATACCCTTTGAATATAATACGTTAAAAATTTATATTTTTTCTAATTCCTATTTACTTTTCTTCTGGAAAAGCACACCATTTTCCGGTGCGAATCTCCCAGAAGATTTCTGTGCGCTTATTATTCGCACTAAAATATCAAAGTATCCGTAACATCAAATCCAGGTTTTGCGCCAATATGTTCTACCTTATTTTTATACTTATCACCTAGATAATAAAACCGCAAACTATCAACGTCTTTATCTATAATATCCTCTAAGATATGTTTTACCTGCCTGCATTTTGTTGCATCCATTTGACATTCAAATACAGAATTTTGCACACGAGTTCCATAGTTTGTACATTCTTTTGCTACTTTTCTTAATCGCCTTTTCCCAGCAGATGTCTGGGTATTTACATCATATGTAATCAAAACCAGCATTCCATCACCTACTTCCAGAAGAACGGTGGATATTCGTCTAAATCTCCCCTTAAATATCTGGTCAGTAACATAGCTTGTACATACGGAGCCACTCCCCATTCTATTTTTTCATCTAAGAATGGATGTTTTATCATTTCTTGCTTTTTATTTTGCCAGGCCGATAAAAATGCTTTTCTTCCATCATCAGTCATAATTACCGCACCATTTTCTTTTTTTATGAAATATTTTTCTTTCATAATTTTCTTATTGATTAATGTTAGCACAAATCGATCCACCATAACGCTTCGAAATTCTTCCATAAGGTCTAACGCAGAGACATTCTTCCCGGACGGTCCGTATGGAAAAATCCTACATAAGGATCTAAACCTACAGCTTCAAGAGCTCCTCCACACATTCCTGCCAATAAAGAATATCCAAATGACAACATTGCATTCACATTATCTAACGGCGGTCTCTTATTTCTTCCATTAAAATAAAAGTCCTCTTTTTGTTGTAATATCAAATCATCAAATACTGAAAAATATACAGAAGCTGCTTCTCCTTCCAAACCTAATAATTCGTCTGCTTTTTCACATACTCTGATTTTTCCTATACTTTGCGCCAAAAATGCTGACTTTTTCTTTAACCTATCAGCATCCAGACGCATTGCATAATCTCTTGCAGCTCTTTCTAAAATCCATCTTGAATTATATACTTTGCCTAGGATAAAATTTCTGGCTATCCGTGCACTTTCTTCTTTATTATCACTAATTCTATACTGTTGCTTTCTTAATGTAACATTTCCTTTTACTTCACCTGTCACTCTTGCCAGAAATCTTCCATTTCCCGACATAAAGGACAGATCTATATTTCGTTGTGTACATGCTCCCATAAGAGCCGGACTTGCTCCTGTATACCCAAATGTAATAATTGCCTGTAAATTATGTAATGGGATTCTTCCTATTTCTTGTTGTTCTTCCAATACCACAACATTTTCTCCATCTAAAGAAAGATATTTGTTTCCCGATGTTACATATAACGTGTTTAAAAGCCTCTTCATATGTTTTCCTCTTCCGATAGCATCCTATCAATATATCCGGAAACTGATTTTTTCTTATTTAAAACTGGCAGACAAATATCCTTCAATGAACAGGCATTACATTTTTTGCTTGTTTTCACTTTCGGAGTATAACGTTGTTCATAATACTTATGCATTTCGGCAAATGTATTTCTGACTTTTACCCGTATCTCCTCTGTAAATTCTATTTTTGTACGATGCCTCGTTTCTCCATAATAAATATATCCGTATGGTATCGTACAACATAACATTTCTTCTAAACATAATGCCTGAGCTGCTACTTGTAAAATATCCGAATCATCGGTTTTTGGTTTTCCTCTTTTATACTCAATCGGAACTACTTTATAAAGTCCTTCTTTTCCCGATAAACTGATTCCCTCCTGAGCTTTATGAAATTCCACCACATCACACTCGCCGCTCACTCCCAATTCCCGGGAGTGAATCGGCATTGCTCTTACGATAATCAGATCTCCTCTTTTCTCTTTCAGGCCTGCATCATGAGCATTTTCATGTAGGATCTTTCCTTCTACTGTTCTGACATTTTCCTGCCATTGCATCTCTATATAGGCAAGTGCCCACTGCCTTCTGCAAAACGAAAAATGTTGAATTCCGGATAATTGAAGAAAGTTTTCTTCATTATACAAATTTAAAATACCTCCGGTTCTTTGCAACCTTCTACGTTCCAAGAAATGTCATAATCCTCAAATTCTTTTGGATGACTCGTTCTTTCTTTAATTGTAAATCCTCTCTGAATCTTTCCACTGGAAATTGCCGGTGTTTTTTCATCATGCTGCCACCAATACATTCTACGCACTTCCATACTTCCTTCTGGTCTTGCCGAAGATGCATCATTTTCAAACAATGTTTTTAATGCTTCTTTTAACTCTTCCGCATCTTCCTGACTAAATCCGGTCTTTTCTGCAAGTTGTACATTCACACTTCCCATTACTTTGTATACCGCAAATCCAACTCTGTGTTTCATTCCCATCGTATCCGATGCTTTACTTTCTTTTCCAGACTCACTATTTACGCTCTTGGTAATCTGCATACTAACAATATCAATTGGCGATAAGCTTACCGCCTGATGAATTGATACTGGTCCTCTTACACCAAAAGATACTGGAATCCCCTTAAATGCAAATACCTGTCCAAATGCTCTTACGTCAAACCATTCATTGCATGCAATTGCAGCACATACATCACGATTTGCACTTTTCTTATTGCTCATCTCTTTCTTTAATTCTTCGCAACTATCTGCACGATCTTTTAAGCTTGTGTACGAATCATCTGTTCTGTCATCTGATTGAACAAATATCTTCTGATTCCGATCCTGAAGACGGTTTCTTATCTTTCTTTTAATACATACATCAGAGATTTCTCCATATCCGTCCATATTGATACGAGGGCGGTTTCCATTCAACGGATCTCCATTCGGATTAGCATTGGTTGCACTGATAAATAACGTAAAATCAATTTTTCCTTTTAACTCACTCATGTCTATTCCTCCTCTTTCTTCTCTTCTGAATTTTCTTTTTTGAATCTCAAATCATATTCCTGACTGTGAAATCCAAGTAAATACAAACCATCCAATTTCTTATTTTCCTTGAATTTATCTATATCAAACAAATTACAAATTTCACTTAATAAATTCTCGTAGTATTTTCTTTTTACTACATCCAGTTTTGCCAGATATGGTTGAATATTTTCCTCTATTACTTTCCATGTTTCATACGGTCTCTGGGAGAATGTACTCATATATCTTTTTGCGTTTGTAATTCTTCCATTATCTTTTGCATCATATGTCATATATTCAATTCTATCTGCCACTGCTAACAATCTGCCATATAGATAGCTCCTGTCCTTTGCGCTCTTATCTAATGCCACGTTCCATTCCTCCTTATTTCTGTCTTTTTCATTCTTCTTTACCATTGAACAAGCTAAGGTTAAGACTCTTTCCCAGTTTTTTCTCTCTTTATATGTCAACGGATTCGATGCTTTTACTACCGCAAGATTCACATAATCATATGGAATGTTGCTTCCATACCATATGCATGGCAGTAGCCTTTTCGCTACTTCAGCATAAAGTTTCTTACCATTTCCATCTACTATGGATAATTTGCCTTTATTCTCAATGCCAAACAAGATGTCTGCAATATCTCTGACTCCAACCATTCCCCAAAACTGTATTCTTTTTCCATCCTTCCATTTTTCGTGAATCCAGTTACAGTCATTATGCCATTTTTCAATATTTTTCAAATATCTTACAGTATCCAATGTCACATTTTCAATCATTGCAAGCCGTCCCGGGGTTGCTGCATCAAAGGCAAGCAATATCATATTTGACGTGTTATCTACTTTTTTGCCATATCCGTTTAATGCTTTATAAAATTTTTCTGCTGTAATTGGATTACCATCCGATACCTCCTCTTCTTCCGACCAGTCATCGTCCCAAGAGTCCCAATCATTTTCTTCTTGTTCATTTTCATATTCCGTTATAATTGATTCAGTATCCATATTCCATTTCGGCATACTCAACTGATCAGACTCCCAGGTAACTATTGTCATCGTATCAAAAAAGGCTCCCTGTTTTCTGATAATCCATTTCAAGGTATTATGAACAATCTGAGATGTCTCACTTCCAACAGCAACTGCTTCTTCTCTATTTGCAAAACGTCCGCGATATGTAAAATTCTGACTGTCATTCGCTGAAATTAATTTTGCTCCATCACCTTCATTCCTTATTTTTTTTGAATGAAGATACGAAATAGATTCCATATTACCTGTCAGATAACACATTCCCTTTTCTCTTTCCTGTGACCGGACATATTTGATATAACAGTCTTGTAATGTTCTGTCCTTCCAACATTCATCCGGTATCTCTCGATGTAAATTCTCACCAGTAGAACGTATAATAAATCGAACAAAAGCTTTTGTCTGAACAATTCCCTCCATGTTCTCTTTGTCATCAATTTGATTATTATCATTTAACTTTATAATCTTTTGTTCAACTAAATCTTTTATTAACGTAGCCTTCTTCAAATACAAATAAATGGCTTTTACTTTTTCATGAGAATATGTTGATTTTTCCCATTTTTCAATTTGAGACATATACAGTTCATTACATACTCCGTCATCTTTATAGTAATCTTTATAATCACCTGCCAGATATCTCAAATTATCACATAACGGATGTGGCTCTTTACCGGCTGTACGACTTCCCGATTTTTCAGTAACTGGTATAATCGTCATCTTATCATCCTGAACAACCAGTTCAGCACGCATAAAATTTCCATTCTGATCAATCGTTACTGTTATTTGAGCTGTTACCGTTGTATGAAATGGTGGCAGAAGTACATATGGAATATCTCCCCGGTATTCAATCACACCTATTTTGTCTTGATTCTTATTATATAAATCAATCAACTCATTTACATAATTCAATCTGCCACCTCCTCATCTGTAAATTCATCCAGACCAATAAAATTGTTCTCTTCTTTTCCAAAGATCTTTTTCTCCATATGACGGATATGCCTTTTCTCTGTACAATCTTCCGGTCTTGTAAACTCAATAATTCCTCCTTTTTTCATTACTGGTCTCCAGAATCGAACGGTCATCTGGTCTTGATCTTCTTCTAAAATAGCTTCTTCTGCATAAGTGATTCCATGATACATAAATCCATAGCTTACTTCTCCCGGCATTGTATCATAATAACTTTCTCCTTCACCAAATACACAAGGCTCCACAAATGCCTGACATTCTCTGGTTCCCAGAAAAATGTCTCTGCGTCCACCTCTTTGTACCATTCTTTTTGCGATATTGTGATGTTTATTTTCATTTCTGCTATCTTCTTTTAATTTTGGTTGATTATTATTCGGTTCAAAATGTGCCCGTACCTGATATTTCACATCCTTCAAATATGTATAATATGCTAGTTCGTTTCCACCATTATATGCAATCGGTCGTATCCCTTTTGTCTCTGTTTGAATTGGGTTCATGATTCTTACCGCATCTATATACCAAATTATAGATGGCTTCCAATAGATGCTCTCCGTAATCCCTTTCAGTGCTTCATATGTTGGGATGTGATAACTTGTTTTCTCACCACCAACACGCAAAACCGGATCTGAAAATAATGCATAAGATCCATATACTTCAAATTCGATTGTATTTCTATATTTTTTCAAATTCTTCACCTCCTCTAAAAAAAATGAATTCCCATATTCGGTTCATCCACTACACCTACTTCCTCATCGTAATATCCATCACACAATCCTCTTACTTCTCCATCGCAACATTCATATATGGCATTTCCAAGTATTCCTTTTCTCGTCTCAGATATTCCTACTGTATATCGCTGTAATTTTCTTAAGATTTTTTTCTGTATCTCTATATCAAATCTTTCCTCTGATAATTCACTTATTAGTTTTTTTGCCTCATCATTATATGGAACCACAACCCCCGTCTTATAATCATTGGATATGACCTCAAACACTTTGCCCGCTGTAAAAAAAGCTTGTGGTAATCTTGTCCGAATTTCTTCTCCATTTGTTCTTTTGTATTGTTGTTTCCCAATTTCATTTTTTCCAAGCAGATCAATAATTGTCGTTGCATATTTATCTACTGGAAATTTTGTTTCATTTGTTCTAAGCTGTGAATAATAATTGGAATAATATTTCTTTATTGCTTCCTCTGAATCCAATTCATTTTTGAATTGATTTGGCTCAGATTTAAAATCATCCAATACCTTCTGCAATGCATTTTGTGCATCTCTTATTTCATGTAAACGTTCTAATTTTTCTACATCTTTTGATATTTTTACAATATAAACGGCTCCCAGTCTTCCTAATTCTTTGTGCCGGTTACACCTGCCTGCCGCCTGAATCACATTATCCAATCCAGCCCTTGACCTTATAACACAACCAAACGAAAAGTTCACTCCTGCTTCTACGACCTGTGTACTCACACAGATAACTTTTTTAGACTGGTCTTTTAAATTTCTTTTTATCGCTTCCAACGTATCTAATTTATGTTGCGGACACATATTATTACTCAGATGAAAAAGTACATATTCTTCCGGACATATTTTCTTTAATTGCTGAAAAATTTCTAACGCACAAGCCGTTGTATTTACTATAATCAATGTACTCTGATACAATTCCGTTCGTTCCAATGTAAAATTACTCAAATCCTTTATTTTCATTCCACCTGGATATAAACCTGTAGCGTCAATAATATTCGTCCTTTTAAAAGCTTCTGCATATTTTTCCACTGTACCGGTCATCTCTTCACATTCACAGATATTATTATTTTTAATCTTAGTCAGCGTCGGTTGTGTCGCAGAGCATAATACTACTGTTGTGTCGCAGAACTGGGACAGAAAATTTACTGCAAGATTGAATAATTCCATACATTTCACCGGAATTGCCTGTACCTCATCAAAAATGATAATGCTGTTACACAATGTATGCATTCTTCGGATACAACTTTTTTGATCTGAAAATAGTGTATTCAAAATCTGTACTGCTGTCGTCACAATAATCGGTGAATCCCATGTTTCTGTCAGACTACGGTACCGTTCTTCTTCACAAATCACATTACAATGGTGTTCCAATACTACCGAAGAATCTCCAACTGCTTTTCGAATTTCTTCCGCATTCTGTTCCAGAATCGAGTTGAATGGGGCTATGTATATGATGTGTTGCTTTTTCATCTTTTTTGCATGGTATAGTGCAAAACGAAGACTGCTGAGTGTTTTTCCAGCTCCTGTCGGCACAGTTAATCGATATAAATCCCGATTTGTCTCCGCAGCTTGCCTGCAAGAATCTGAGATTTCCTGTCGGAACTTATTCAGTAAATTACCATTTGCAGGATTATTTCGAATCATCTGTTCCATATATTCTTCAAAATTATCGATACATTCCTGCCAAATTTTTTGCGTTTCATCCAGTGAAATTCTCTTTGTTGATGGTACATTCTGGAAAAAACACGCCGTGTCCGTCCAGTCTCCATCAATTAATAACGATAATGCTACTCTAAAATACATCCCCATAAAGAAATAGCCATTTCCACATTTTCTTTTTAATGCTTTGGATTCATTACAAAAAGAAGTTACTTTTCCGTATAGATATTTGTATGATTCAATTGCTTTTTTACAATATTCCTCAACTACTTCTTTACGAAATGTCTGGAAAAATTCTTCTTTTATCCATTCATAATCAATTTCTTTTTCGTTACGATGCTGTTGGATTCCCTGACCATTATCTAAATTAATACAGTCCCCCATGCCATGATGAAAATATATAACCGTACTAATAAATTCTGCAACCGATCCTTCTTTTATTAACTCCTGAGCTAATCGTCCCCCTGCGGTAGAATGATCCAGTCCATGTTTATGACTTTCATTACCTTGAACCAGAATATTCTTGAAATCTTCCTGATTCTCTCTTCCAAATTTTCCTATGTCATGAAGAATTCCGATTATTGCAATCAGAGGTTTCAATTCCTCTAGTGAACATGAATTTTCTGCCATAAATGCTACATTTTCTAAATGTTCCTTCATAGACTGGCATCTTCCCGATTCATAATCCACATGTGCTAAATTCTCTGTTATTTGACTCTTTGTGTTTTCTTTATCCATATAGCACTCCTTGTATTATATGTACACTATATGTAATATTTAATTTCATCATCTGTATATTTTTGCTATATTCTATCAAATTACCGAAGAGTATACAAGGTGACAACCAAAACGTTTTTTATCACTTTATTTTTTATCTTATATACTTTTCAAATTATCCGTTCTTCAAGTACTCTTTAAACGATGACCTAATGATAGCACAACAGGTGTCCAACTAACCAGACACCTGTAAAAAATTATTTCCCCATCTCAAATTATTAACAATTTCTCCCCATTTCCATCACACTTTCATCACATTTCACTTCTATACTTGTAATTGTTCAAGAGAACAGAACACTTTAAATCTTTTTCATAACTTTTTTCCTCAGGACTGCACTCCTCCCAAACATTGCAGTCCTTTTTTTACAAATTATCAGGTACATCTCCTTACGCCCCCTAATTTCATCATCACGGCATGCGAACACCTGACTGAATAAAAGTATAGGAGTGCTTTCTGTGCATATGAGTCCATGGTTAGTAACTCTTGAGTAATAAAATTGGCCGTTAGCCTTGGAAAAATCATTGTCTGAGACGAATGTCGAGTTTTGATTTTTCCAAGGCTGCTTTTAGGACAATTTTGTTGCTCTAGAGTTACTCCATGACCGAATCAGCGCAGAAAGCACTCCTATACTTTTATTCAGGCCCGGGGTAAGCCACCCTATAATGCATGAAATTACAATCCTCTTGCGATTTCCCTCTTTGCATCTTTCTTCCGTTCCATATTCGAAACAATAATACAACAAGATGCATCACCAGTAATATTAACCACCGTACGTCCCATATCAAAGATACGGTCCACGCCGGCAACCAGTGCGATTCCGTCAACCGGAAGTCCGACTGAGGCAAGTACCATTGCGAGCATAACCATACCTGCTCCCGGAACTCCTGCAGTACCGATGGAAGCCAGCGTTGCAGTCAGGATCATCGTCAGCATCTGCGGAAGCGTCAGATGGATGCCATAGCATGATGCAATAAAGATCGCACACACGCCCTGATAGATTGCAGTTCCGTCCATGTTAATCGTAGCTCCAAGCGGAAGTACGAAAGAAGATACTTCTTTGGATGCTCCCATGTTTTCTACGCATTCCATATTAATCGGAAGTGTTCCGACAGATGAAGAACTTGAGAATGCGAACATGATTGCCGGAAGCATTCCCTTGAAGAATTTTAACGGGCTCATTCCGCCCATTGTCTTTACTGCAAACGAATATACAACTACTGCATGGATGATGTAGCATACATAAGCAGCCAGAAGTACCATCGCGAGTGAACCGATGATCGCCGGCCCGTTTGAAGCAATGACCGGACTCAGCAGACAGAACACACCAATCGGTGATAACTTCAGGATCATCTCCATACATTTCATAAATACATCATTCAGATCATTACAGGCTGTTACCAGTCTTGTATTTCTTTCACCTTCCCCCAGAAGGATAATTCCAAATCCAAGAATCAGTGCCGTCACGATCACCTGGAGCATATTTGCCTCCACCATCGGTGATACAAAATTTGATGGGAAGATATTTACAATCGTATCCATCAGTGAGATCGTCTGATCTGCTTTATAAGAAAGATCTGTTGTCGCAATCTTCGGAAATGCTCCTTTGAACATATTTGCCCCAATAAGTCCAAATGTAATGGCAAATGCTGTCGTACACATATAGTAAACGACTGTCTTTGCTCCGATCGATCCGACCTTTTTAATGTCCTTCATGGAAATAATTCCACACATAATGGAAAACAGTACGATCGGAACGACAATGAATTTCAGTAAATTCAGAAAGATCGTACCAAATGGCTTGATATAAGTTTCCGCAAAATTTGCGTATTTCTGCATCAGTAATCCTGCAATGACCGCCAAAACCAGTGCAATGAATATCTGTGCAGCCAGTGATAATTTTTTCTTTTCTTTCATATTTCCTACCCTCTTCCTCTCTTTTTACAAGAGCATTCTCAAAAAATTACTCTTATACGTATACCTTCGTATTTATAAACCTTGCTATCAACATGCTCCTTACGAATGCATAGCAATAAAAAAATGGGCATTACCATACTGTGTAATGCCCATTCATTATCTTTAATATATTATCACATTGTTCTATTAAAGTCAATATGATAAACATTAGAAATTGTTGTCAGAACATTTCAAAAATTAATCCTTTAAATTCACTAAAATTCTAGTCATTTTAGCCAATTCATGTTATTATCTTAAATAGGATTTTTAACAAAACGCACAGGAAGGAGCATTTTAACAATGGACGAAAGAATTAGCCGCGTATTGGAAAAAATGAAAGAGAAAGGAATTGATCAGTTACTGGTATCTGATCCACTGAGCATCCGCTTTTTAACAGGAATCATGGTAAATCCCGGGGAAAGATTATATGCCCTGTTACTTAGAACAAGTGGAAAACATACATTATTCCTGAACTATCTGTATTATGTATCAAATACAGGATTCGAAGAAGTATGGTTCAGTGACATGGATGACCAGATCGGTGTTCTGATGGAGCACATCGATACAAAGAGCACTCTTGGTATTGACAAGACATGGCCTGCACGTTTCCTCATTCCACTTCAGGAGCGCTGCCCTGAGATGAAGACTGTATGGGGATCTGACTGCGTAGACGGTGTTCGTGCTGTTAAAAACGCTGAGGAGATCGAGATCATGAAACATGCATCTGTGATCAATGATACAGTTATGGAAAGAGTTGCTAATTTCATCAAAGAAGGTATGACAGAGAAAGAAGTTGCTGACTTCATCGACGCTGAGTACCTGAAAGAGGGAGCTAGCGGAGTAAGCTTTGATACAATCGTATGCTTCGGACCTAACGCTGCTGACCAGCACCATACACCAAGTGAGACAAGAACTCTGAAAGCCGGAGAATGTGTCCTGATCGATATGGGTTGTGTATGGAAAGGTTACTGCTCAGACATGACAAGAACATTCTACTGCAAGAGCGTAGATGATGAGCAGGCTGCTATCCACGATCTGGTTCGTACAGCAGTTGAGAAAGCAGAAGCTGTTATCAAACCTGGTATGCGTTTCTGCGATATCGACGCTCAGGCAAGAGATCTGATTGACGAAGCTGGATACAGTGAGTACTGGAGAATCCGTCTTGGACACTTCATCGGACAGGAAGACCACGAATATGGTGATGTAAGCCCGATCAACAAGAATATGGCTGAACCTGGTATGATCTTCTCTATCGAGCCTGGTATCTACATCGAAGGCAAATACGGTGTTCGTGTTGAGGACCTTGTTCTCGTAACAGAAGACGGACATGAACTTCTGAATGCTGTAGATAAGAAATACCGCATTGTTGGTTAATTTTAAATCTTACATATTATTTTTAAAAGGCAGGACTTTGTTTCCTGCCTTTTTATGTGCCAAAGTTTTCTGTATCTACAGAACCTGCCACCGGCAGCTTCTTCCGAACGCATGGCGATTAAAATAAGCCGGAAGACATTACATCTTCCGGCTTATTCCTAATTACCATTCAAGTTCACATTTTCTATTCTATATTTTCTGACTCGGCTTTCTCTTGCTCAGCTTTTTCTTACTCAGCCTTTTCTCTACGCTCATCCAGTTCTTTTCTGACTGTCGGATAGATCTTATCAATTCCCATGAATAAGTACCAGATGATAAGAACGATCACTGTAATCACCAGTGGCAGATACAGGAACAGTCCTTTGATTGCGAAGATTGCACTTGCTGACTGAACGGCTGCTGTTCCGTCATAATGTCCGGCTGCCAGGATCCATCCAAGTGCTGCTGTTCCAAGTCCGGTTCCGATCTTCTGTCCGAAGCTTGTCACACTATAAGTAATTCCTTCTTCACGGACTCCGTCTTTCCATTCACTGTAATCTACGACATCTCCGACAATTGCGAACAGGCATGAATACAATGCCGCATGTCCGATTCCCTGTAACACCAGACCAGTGTAAATCATTGGAAGATTAACAGGTCCTGCGATTTCAAGCACCAGTCCTGCTGCGTAGAATAAGAATCCTACAAACAGTGCTTTGATCTTTCCGAATCTTTTTGTAAATACCGGGATCAACATAATCGTAAGGATGGTCGGGATATAGTTGAACATGGTCATTGTACTGTTCAGCATCTCATCCCCTAATACGTATTTTGCATAGTAGATTCTGGATCCTCCGGTTAATCCAAGCGATGTATAGATCACTGCAAATGCAAGTGTGATCAGGATAAAGTATTTATTTCTGCAAAGGATCTTAATTGTTTTCAGCGGATGTGTCTTCTTCTTCGCTGTTGTTTCTTTTTTGATTGGTTTGTATCTTTCTTTTGTTCCGGCAAATGTTGTGATGAACATTCCAAGTGCTACGATTGCATACACGATACTCATGCATGTCCAGCCACGCTGTCCGTTTCCAAGGAAATGTACCAGTGGAATCGTGATCACGTTAATTACAAGCTGTGCGATCATGGTAAATTCAAAACGGATCGTGTTCATGACATTTCTGTCGTGCTGCTCTGTGGTTACCAGTGAAAGCATTGTATTATAAGAAAGGTTAGATGCTGTAAAGCATACCGCTGCAAGGAATATGTATACAAGTAACAGGTAAATTGCTTTTCCATTTGCACCAAGGTCCGGTACTGTAAAGATCATGATCAGGCTGATAACCAGCGGTGGCGCACTCCAGAGTACCCACGGACGGGCTTTTCCCCATCTGGTGTTCGTCTTATCTATAATGATTCCCATAAAAAGATCCGATACGCCATCGAATAATCTGGCGATCAGCATCAGTGTTCCTACTACTCCTGCAGCAATACCTGCCACATCAGTACAATATATCGTCAGGAAAGAGGCTACCGTTGTCCATACCAGATTTGCTCCGATATCACCTACTCCATAACAGATTTTCTCTCCCAGAGATACTTTCATTCCATCCGCATTCTCTGTGATGGCTTCCTGTGTATTCTGTCCGGCTTTTTCTTTACTCACTCCGACGGATATTTTATCAACCGCTTCCATCTTAATTCCTCCTCTTTTTTGTTCTGAACCCACTATATCAGAATCCAATTTTTAAAAAGGAGCAATTTTTTCGGAAAGGAGTAATTTTATAAACTGTTATGCATTAATCCGCCTGTATTCATTTGGAAGCATCCCTTCTTCCTGTTTAAATACTTTACTCATATACTTTGGATTGGAAAATCCAGTCATTGCAGCTATCTGATTTAATTTCAGATCTGTATCCAGAAGTAATTCTTTCACATGCATGATTTTAAATTTTCGTACCGTCTCCGTAAAGGAAGTCCCCATTTCTTTCTTTAATTGTGTTCCCAGATATTGCTCTGTAACATGAAGTCTTCTGGCTGTTTCTTCCAAAGTAATCCCGTCACTATAACATTCTTTCATAATTGTCAGTGCTTTTTGTACCAGATATTCAGAAGATGTCTGGTTGATCTGACTTATCTCGATCCTGGAGAATAATTCCATCATGACTGCTTCTATCTCCTCCCAGGAAACTGCACCTAAGATTGTCTTTAACACTCTCTGAACCATCAATTCCTCATCCCGCAATGTGCCACACTCCTTGGCTGTATTGATTATCGCATATGCGAAACGGATACACACTTCTCTGAGTTCCTGTGGACTGTGTACTTCTATGCGTCCATATTTCATGAATTTCTGAAAACAACCGGTAAATTCTTCTGCATTCATATGTATTACTGCTCTTCTGGCCCTGTTTTCCAGCTCTGCCGGATAAATGAACTGATACGTTCTCATCTGTAGAATTTTCTCGCATTCAATCAATACCCTGTCTCCGAGTATCAGATGCCAGCCACATGCCTTTTCTAATTCCAGCTCTGTCTCAGTCAGTCTGTTAAGCCCCTTACATTCCTTCCATGTAAATACGCCACGGTCATGCAGTCTTACGGAACATGCCGGTACTACCGAATGTTTTACGTATTTCAATAATTTACTGACATCCTCCTTACCATAAAAGCAGACCAATGCGGCCTGTTGTTTTTCACGAGGCAGCCAGCACAGTTTCCGTTCCGGATTGTGTTCTTTCAATTCCTCCAGAAATAATCCGACTTCTTTCTTCTCACTTTCATAATATTTTCCAAGGAAAATGTACATACAATACAGGCTGTGTCCCTGAATGATTCCATAATTATCTGCCAGCACAGCGTCCAGCCTTTCATTCTTCTCATATTCACCATCCAGGATATCCTTTAGAATCTTTTCCAATGAAAGAGAATTCTTTCCCCTCTGTTCTACAAATAACTCTTCTTTAATTTTTTCCAGCGTTTTCTTTAGTTCTGTCAGATTCACCGGTTTTAGCAGATAATTTTCAATTCCCAGTTCGATTGCTTTTTTCGCATAGCTGAAATCCGAGTAGGCTGTAAGAATAATCACTTTTGTATAGATTCCTCTTGCCCGTGCTTCTTTCAGCATCTGCAGTCCATCCATATCCGGCATCTGGATATCCAACATGATCAGATCCGGCATTTCCTCTTCCAGAAGTATCAGTCCTTCTGCTCCATTCTCCGCACTGCCTACGACCTGATATTCCGGACTTATCTTATTTAAAATATGTACAAGTCCTTCTCTGATCGGTTTTTCATCTTCAATAACTGCTATCTTCATCTTTTTGTTCCTCCTGCAATGGCACAAACAAATGTACTTTCACTCCACTTGGAGATACATTTTCAAAATAAATCACTGCATCTTCTCCGTAATAAAGTTTCAGACGTTTTCTTACATTCGAGATTCCAAAATGATTCTTGATCTCTTTTCCCATATTCAGGTCTTTCAACTGATCTTCTTCTATATGCCGGCCGTTGTTTGCGATAATAATATGCATCTGTTCTTCCGCTTTGGATACCTCGATCGTCAGACGATGTGCTCCTTCATAACCACGGAAACTATATTTGATCGCATTCTCCACAAATGGCTGCAGCAGCATCTTGTGAATCTTGCATTTCCCGTACGAATCTTGAATTTTAAATTCCAGTTCAATCTCTTCTCCCAGTTTTTCCTGCTGGAGAAGGATGTATTTTTCCAGCCATCCTTTTTCCGCATCAATTGTGGTAAATTCACCGGCATCATTGATCGCATAGCGCAGGATGTCCGCAAGTGCCACCAACATCTCGCTGATCTCATATTGTTCATTCTCAATTGCTTTCCAGTTGATCGTATCCAGAATATTATAAAGGAAATGTGGATCGATCTGAGCCTCTAATGCAGAGATTTCTGCATTCTTCTGCTCCATTGCCGATTCTTTTACCTGTCCGATCAAATTGTGGATACGTTCCGACATTTCATTAAATCCTTCAGATATTTCCTGAATCTCTGTACTGTCTTTTTCTTTGACTTCAAGCTTTTCCCGGAAATTATCTTTTTCGAGATTTTTCATTGCATCCACAATGTCATTTACCGATATCATGACCGGTTTGGTAACACGATAGATCAGAAGGACAAAGATCAGCAGAACAGCAAGCGCTACCATGATCCAGAATATCACCTGTTCTTCAATTGCTTTCTGATATTCACGGATTGACTGACATAAGAGGATTGACCAGCCGCTTCTGGCATTTTTGATTGCCTTCTGATTAACCTTTGCACTATCCAAAGCCTTCTCTTGCCGGCCAAGCATCTTTGTATCTTCTGCCCCTACGATCACTCCGTCTTTCACAAGATATACTCTGGACCCTTTTCCTGCGCTTAATACCGATTCCAGTTCATCCAGATTGACAGACAGGATTACATATCCTAGATCCTCACTGATATCCCAGTAATTAACCACCTTTCTCCCGATATGAAACATACGCTCAGGATTGTCCGTATCTTTATCAACATCATAGGACAGCAGCTTTGTCTCATCCGGAATTTTTACCTTTTCCATCCATGTACTATTCACCGAAGATGACGACAGTCGGTCGTAAAATATCCGCCTCTTGTCTGAAAGCACAAGCTGGATTCCGTCAACTCCTTCATTTCTATTACAGATATGGGAAAAATCTCTTCTCATATTATATGCATCCGCTTCCGGAATTTCTTCCGAATCATTTGCATTTACTACAAGGCTCAGAAATTCTTCATCTGTTGTAATAGCATAAAGTAACGTTTCGTATTTATCCAGCGTCATATTCAGGCTCTGATTTGCTTTCTGCAGGTCAGCCTCTGCCTGATTGTTCATATTCTCTAATGTACTTGTCTTTAATCTCTCCTGCGATATCAGTGCAAAAATAGCAAGCGGAATACATGCTGTAATGATAAATGCCGGTATTAATATCTGCCGGAGATTTTTCTTTCTCTTTTTCATCTGTTTTCTGCTCCAATACTCTCTATCTTTTCTGCACTTTTGTCCAGTATAGTCTGTGAATCGTTTTCATTTACCAGGATTTCTCTTAAGGTATCCGAAAGTGTCAGTGAGATCTGCGGCCAGTTTCTGCTGATCTCTCTTGTCCTGGCATTCTGATACAGATCTATAAATGTCCCTTTTTCCTTATCATTTTCAAACTGTTGCTGCATAATCTCCTGCCTTGGTGCAAGAAATCCGAACTCATCTATGTACTCTTTCATCCGCTTTTTGTCCGCAAGAAATTTCAAAAACCGAATCGCATATTCCTTATTTTCATTATCTGCCACCGCCAGAATCTCTCCTCCGGCCACCGTAACCTGTGGATTCCCGCATGGAATCGCCGCAACACCAAATTCAAGATCCGGATTGCCTTCACGGATACTGTCGATTGCCATAGAGGAATTGAACATCATTGCGATCTTTCCCTTTATAAACTGATTCGTCAGATCTCCCATCGTAAGGGAAATACTCTGCAGACTTAAGCTTCCTTCCTGCTCCATCTCTTTTAAGAATAAAAATGCCTGCTGCCCGGTTGCTGTATTGATGCTATGGATATCTCCACCCATAGACCACAGAATCGGAAGAAACTCATACATACTTTCCTCTGTCTGCAGTGCCGTGATCGCGAAGCCTTTTATCGTTTTATCACTGACCTTCTCCGCAACCTCTTTGAATTCTTCCCAATTCTCCGGAACCTTGCATCCTGCTTTCTCCAGAATCTTCTTATTATAGAACATTGCCGTACAGTTCACTCCAAACGGCTGACCATAGATTCTGCCATTCACGGAACATGGTGCCAGCGCTTTTTCCGAATACTCCCGTAATTCCGGGATCTCATCCGTCAGATCTGCAAATGGTTTCATCTGATGAAGGAATTGAAAATCAGAGGAATCTACCAGTGCAATATCCGGCATCTTTTCTTCCGCCATGGACAGTGCCAGCTGTTTCTTAAAGTCTTCATCCGGTATATAAGACACTTTAACCTCTATTTCATCCTGTGACTGATTAAATTGATCTACCAGTTTTTCCAGATGCTGCTGGTTACCCGGAATATCCCAGTAGTGCCACAGTTCTATCTGTTTTTTCTTTTTTTCTATTGTTTCCGCCTTTTTCTGACAGCCTACACACAGACACATGCTGGCAAACATTACCACACACAGGCAGACAGAAATGTATTTTCTGGTTTTCTTCATCGTCTTTCTCCATTTTTAGATTTCCTACAGATTATCTTAAGATTTTTCATATTTTCTTTAGGCCTATAACACAAATTAGAAACATTTACCATGTATGATATAATCATCAACAACATAGAAGTCACTCAGGTATCAGAAATATGAATCATCTTTTATCTGATCTGACTTCGCCTAAAAAATCCTTCGGTTATTCACTAAAAACAACAACCGAGTTTATATATATCATTTTTCTTTTTCATAACTTTTTTCCTTTCGGGCATCCGGTGTGGATGCCCATTTTTAATATCAAATACTATTCTTTCTCTCCTTCATTCGCCTCTTCAACCACAACTTCCGGTTCTGCCTCACCATGATCCTCTACATAATCAAAACGAATCACCGCCTGCGGCCAGTTCAGACTGATTCTTGCATTCTTCTGTTTCTCTTTTCCTGCTTTCTGGATCAGATCCAGAAGTTCATCCAGAACAGCTTTCGTCAGATAACCGCCGCGCCAGTGGAATGTAAACACTCTTCCCTTTTTCGCTGTCTGCAGTGCTCTTTTATATACATCCTCTGTCTTTGTAAATGACAGTTTCTTTTCTTTATAATAAAAATGCTCGCCATCTTCACACTTTGGTGCCGGAGCAATAAGCGGCTCATGGTCTCTGAATATGCTTTTATCATTCAGGTTGAAATAGTCGTACCGGATCTCTTTTGAAGCCTGCCTGTCACTCATCTTCTCCCCGTTTCCAAGAGTATTGTCAAACGTCGCATCCAGATGATAATATTTTCCGCTGATTTTTACGATATTCCAGGTATGACGGTATTTGATTCCTTTCTCCAGATTATTCCCGCACACTGCGATCATACACCAGATTCCGAGCGCATCGCACAGTACTTTCACAGATTTTGCAATTCCCTCACAGACGCCGACACCCTGTCCAAGCGGTCCGATGATCTCATGGGAATATGGCTTTTTTAATTTATCGTAATGCACATTTTCACAGATAAAATCATGTACATACTTTTCCTTTTCCCATTCGGATTTGTCTTTCACCGGTCTTATGAGCTTTTCTACTCTGGATTTCAGTGCTTTCTGGTGTTCTTTTATTTTGTTTTTATCAAATAAATATTCCGGGATGAATATGAAATTAGGCGAATCTGAATAATATTTGTACTTATATCCAGTTGCCCAGAAGATTTCCGGATGATCCAGGCGCAGGCGGAAGAACACGTTATAGAGTTCCTCCGCCTCCATTCCCGGTATCTGTATTGAATCTGAGATTTCAAGCAAGCCCTGCCTGATGGCATGATAGGCTGCCTGCTGTACTTTGTTCATTTTACTATAATAGTATGGTTCCATTCTATCTTCCTCGGTTCCTTTATATATCTGATCCATTTCATTTTTCTCACAGATAGAATTATAACCATAAAACTTTCTACTGGCAATGTCTCTGCGCCAGCTTTCTAATAACTAACTCTTTTAATAACTAACTCTTTGTTCCAACATTCTTCGTTGCAACAATATCCACACCCGTACCTGCGACATCTTCCAGTAATACATCTCCGATATGCACCGGTGCCGATACTTCTACTGTCTTCAATGCTTTTACGCACTCAAAGATTTTCCCTTTCGGAATATCTTCTTTTGTCTTCACCGATACCATATCTGCATCTCCTCCGGTTACTCTTACCGTCGAAGTCACAATTCTGGTCGGATTGGTTACTTCTTTTCTTGCATAGATGTCTCCACGTTTACAGGTATTTCCTGTTACACTGATCACTTCACCGGCTTCCATTGTCACGGTCAGAGGGCAGCCCATCGGACAGCCGATACATGTCAGTTCTCTTGTTGTTACTGTTTCCATCCTCTACGCCTCCTCTATCTTTACTGTAATCGTCTTCAGATCCGGATACTTCATAAGCTGTTCTTTTGTAAGCTTAATCTGTTCCATCTCTCCCGGCGCAACAACCGGACGTTTTTTATGTATCACCCGTTCATCGTCAAAATATGCGCTTACATAGCAGTTCTTATATACACCGCCTACACGGAAGCGCACAGTAAGGTTTTCATCCATATGAGCCGGATTAATCGTACTTGGAACTGTATAGCGTACGCCTTCTACCGGATTCAGTGTAATATCTGCTGCATCTTCCTTACTGCTCTTTTCCCCACCGTCTGTGTCTGACTGTAAGTTCTTCACATATTCTGCTGCATTTCGTCCCGCAGTCTTTGCTTCCTCTGATACAAAATCCACCAGATCATGTACATGCAGTACATTTCCACAGGCGAATACGCCTTCGATATTCGTCTCGAGACTTTCATTGACCTTCGGTCCTGAAGTTACCGGATTCATATCTACGCCCATACCTCTGGAAATCTCATTTTCCGGGATCAGCCCACAGGAAAGTAATAATGTATCACAGGTGTATTCTTCCTCTGTTCCCGGGATCGGTTTTCCTTTGCTGTCTACTTCTGCCAGCGTGATCCCTTCAACTCTTTCTTTCCCTTTGATATCCACAACCGTGTGGCTCAATTTCAATGGAATATCATAATCGTCCAGGCACTGCACGATATTACGTTTTAATCCACCGGAATACGGCATCAGTTCTGCCACAACTTTAACCTTCGCACCTTCCAGTGTCATACGTCTTGCCATGATCAGTCCAATGTCACCGGAGCCTAAGATCACGACTTCTCTTCCCGGCATATATCCTTCCATATTGACCAGACGCTGTGCTGTTCCTGCAGAATAGATTCCCGCCGGACGGTAACCCGGAATATTCAGTGCTCCTCTGGAACGCTCACGGCATCCCATGGCCAGGATCACTGCCCCTGCCTGTATTTCAAATAATCCTTCTTCACGATTCATTGCGGTTACGATTTTATCCGAACTGATGTCCATTACCATCGTATGCAATTTATATTCGATGCCAAGATCCTTCACCTGTTTGATGAATCTTCCGGCATATTCCGGTCCGGTAAGTTCTTCTTTAAATGTATGAAGGCCGAAACCATTATGAATACACTGATTCAGGATTCCCCCAAGTTCTTTATCCCTTTCCAGGATCAGGATATCCTGGATTCCATTTTCTCTTGCTGATACGGCTGCCGCAAGTCCGGCCGGACCGCCGCCAATGATTACTATATCGTATGTTTTCATAATCAGATGTCCTCCTTATTCACTCCTACAATGATCCTTGATTTCCCGCCAGACTTTGTGATCTCTGACATTGGGATTTCCAGTTCTCTTGCAAGGATTTCCATCGTTCTAGGGGAACAGAAACCGGCCTGGCACCGTCCCATACCTGCTCTTGTTCTGCGTTTTACACCGTCTAACGACTTTGCTCCGAGTGGTCTATGGATCGCATCGATAATTTCACCTTCCGTGATCATCTCACAACGACAGATAATATTACCGTATGCCGGTTTCTCTTTGATTAATTTCACTCTTTCTTCTTTACTCAGAGTGTTTGGATCCAGGATTCCTTTTCTTGTAGCAATGAAATTTTCTTTTTCTTCCAGATGAAGCTTTTCTTTCAAAATTCCCGCAACCATCTCTCCGATTGCCGGACTGCTGGTAAGTCCTGGAGATTCAATACCTGCACAGTCAATGAATCCCTTCGCATCTTCTAATTCTTCTATGATAAATTCATGTCCGTCTTCATGTGCGCGAAGTCCGGCAAATGATGTAATGACCTGACGCATCGGAATATTTTTTACATTCTGCCCTGCTTTTGTAAGTACCTGATCAAGTCCCTCTCTTGTTGTATTGGTTCCTTCTTTTTCTTCAATATCGATTGCTGTCGGTCCAAGGAGCAGATTGCCATGTGCTGTCGGCGATACAAGAATTCCCTTTCCGAATTCGTTCGGAAGTGCAAAGATTGTTCTCTTTACATGTCCGCCTGCAGTTTTATCCAGCAGACAGTAGTCTCCTCTTCTCGGTGTTATGTGGATTTTCTTTTCACTGACCATATTGTGGAATTTATCTGCATACACACCAGCTGCATTCACCACATATTTTGTCTTGAAAACGCCCTGATTCGTGTGGACTTCCCAGATATCTTCCGTCTTTTTCAGTTCTTTTACTTCTGTATCAAACTTAAATTCTACACCATTTTCACAGGCATTTTCTGCCATCGCAATATTTAATCCGAATGGACATACAATTCCGGCTGTCGGCGCATAGAGTGCCGCATATACATTGTCTGCAATGTTCGGCTCCATCTCAAGTACTTCTTCTCTATTAAGAATCTGAAGTCCCGATACACCATTTGCCACACCTCTGTCGTATAATGCCTGTAATTTGTCCATATCCTCTTCACGCAGACAGATCACAAGTGAACCGATTTTTTTGAATGGAAAATCAAGATCTTTAGATAACTGTTCCATCATTGCATTACCGCGGACGTTTAACTTAGCCATCAGTGAACCCTCTTTTGCATCATATCCTGCGTGCACAATTCCACTATTGGCTTTTGACGTTCCACAGCAGACATCTTCTTCTTTTTCCAATACACAGATTTTTGCTTTATAGCGGGACAATTCTCTTGCAGCCGCTGAACCGGATACTCCACTTCCGATTATCATCACATCATACATGTTCCATCTCTCCTTCTATATGTCTTCCATATTCCAGGCATCACTTCTGATACCCGTAGGCTTTTGAAAAAAGAGCCTGACAAGTAAACGCATCACGAATATGCGGTTATCCTGCCAGGCTCTCTTCTCTCACGCCTCTTATTCTATTTTTTTATTATTCTACCACGGAATGGCACCATAAAGCAATACCGCAGCGACAGCTCCAATTACCGGTCCTACTAAAGTTACGACACCGTATCCCCAGTTTGAACTTCCTTTTCCTTTGATTGGAAGTACTGCATGAGCCAGACGTGGTCCAAGATCTCTTGCCGGGTTGATCGCATATCCTGTCAGACCACCGAGTGACATACCGATAGAAACGATGATTCCGAATACGATGAATTTGCCAAGTCCGTCTGTAAGTTCCGGCACATTTGCCATTCCTTTGATTGCAAATACAAGTATAAATGTTCCGACTGCCTCGCTGAAAATATTCAGGCCAAGATTCGGAATGGATGGTGCGGTACAGAATACCCCAAGTTTTGTTGCCTGATCTTCTGTTGCGTCAAACTGTCCTTTGAACAGAAGATATACAACTGCTGCACCCACGAACGCACCTGCGAATTGTGCCACAATATATCCAGGAACCATAGACCATGCAAAGCTTCCATCGACCGCCAGTGCCAAGGTCAGCGCCGGGTTAAAGGATGCTCCGGATGCAGCTCCAAATATACATGCCGGCAGCATAACCGCAAGACCCCAGGCAATGGTGATTTGAACCGTTCCTCCGCCCTTCATTCCGGATTTATTCAGGTTCACATTCGCAACCACTCCGTCTCCAAGAATAATCAGTATCATCGTTCCCAAGAATTCAGCTATATAAGGTAACATAGAAATTTCCCCCTTTTTTCTATCTATCTTTATTCAGTTTTTAATCTTCTTTTGCCCATCCGTAAGCGTATTTTACAGCTTTATTCCAGCCTTTGATCATCTTACTTCTCTGCTCTTCATCGATCTTAGGCTCGAATGTCTTGTCGATTGCCCAGTTCTTAATGACATCTTCTTTGCTTTCCCAGTATCCGACTGCAAGACCTGCAAGGTAAGCAGCTCCCATTGCAGTTGTCTCTACGCACTGCGGACGGTTTACCGGAGCGTTGATGATATTTGCCTGTGTCTGCATCAGGAAATCATTAGCACTTGCGCCGCCGTCAACCTTAAGTGCTGCAAGATCAATTCCGGAATCCGCTTTCATTGCTACCAGAACATCATTTACCTGATATGCCAGTGATTCCAGCGTTGCTCGGATAATGTGGTATTTGTTTACTCCACGTGTGATTCCTACGATAGTTCCTCTTGCGTACTGATCCCAGTGTGGTGCTCCAAGTCCTGTAAATGCAGGTACTACATAACATCCATTGGTATCTTTTACTTTCTTTGCCATATATTCAGAATCCGGTGCAGAATCAATAATGCGAAGTTCATCTCTTAACCACTGGATTGCAGCTCCTGCTACGAAGATGGAACCTTCCAGTGCATAATTAACTTTGCCATCTAATCCCCATGCAATGGTTGTAACCAGGCCATTTTTAGAAAATACCGGTTTTTCTCCTGTATTCATCAGAAGGAAACATCCTGTTCCGTATGTATTCTTTGCTTCTCCTGCGTTAAAACATGTCTGGCCGAATAATGCTGACTGCTGGTCTCCTGCTGCTCCTGCGATTGGGATCGGTCCTCCAAGATAAGACGGATCAGCCTCTCCGTAGATGCAGCTGGATGGTTTTGGTTCCGGTAACATACATTTCGGAATATCCAGTTCTTTAAGGATCTCATCATCCCACTCCAGTGTATTGATGTTAAATAACATTGTACGAGAAGCATTCGAATAATCTGTCACATGTGCTGCACCCTTGGTCAGTTTCCAGATCAGCCATGTTTCAACTGTACCGAATAACAATTCTCCTCTTTCTGCCCTTTCTCTTGCTCCCGGCACATTATCCAGAATCCATTTTACCTTTGTTCCTGAGAAGTATGCATCAATGACCAGTCCTGTTTTTTCACGGAATTTGTCTGTTAATCCTTTTTCTTTTAAGGAATCACAATATTCTGATGTTCTGCGGCACTGCCATACGATCGCATGATGTACCGGTTCTCCTGTCTCTTTGTCCCAGACGATTGTTGTCTCACGCTGGTTTGTGATACCGATTGCTGCGATATCTTCTGCTTCTGCATTGATCATATTCATTGCTTCTACCGCAACACCAAGCATACTTGCCCAGATCTCATCTGCATCATGTTCTACCCAGCCCGGTTTTGGGAAATACTGTGTGAATTCTCTCTGTGCCACACTGCACATCTCACCTTTTTCGTTAAACAGAATACATCTGTTACTGGTAGTTCCTGCATCTAACGCCATTACATATTTTGCCATATTCATTTCCTCCTGATTTCTCTCTTACTTTTACTGGTTACTTTTTTTCGCATGCGTTCTATTTGAATTGCTCCCCATAAGCAATTAAATATTCTGTTTCATCATATGCAGCCATTACATCTTCCATACCTGATGATTGGTCGATGATACTGCAATTGCTCCGGCTGATAATGCAGCCATCACATCTTCTTTGTCTGTGATCAGTCCTCCTGCTATGATCGGTGTCTTTATCGAACTGCAGATTCTTTTGATCACTCTTGGCATCACTCCCGGAAGTACTTCTATGAAATCCGGTCTTACTATATGCTGTTGCTGTCTGATATTCTCAAATGCCATGGAATCCAACAGAAAATATCTGAGGATCGTATACATCCCAAGTTCTTTTGCTTTCTTGATCAGTGATGGCTTTGTTGATATAATGCCATCTGCTTCCGTATGTTCTTTCAGATATTCTACCGAAACTTCTTTCGGACTCAGGCCACTGATCAGATCTACATGTACCATTGCAACCTTTCCTGCATCTTTTACTCCCTTTACGATCCGGTCTATCGAACAGACATCTCCAAACAATATAAAAATCACCTGTATCTCCTCTATCGTGCAACTTACTTCTATATCCTTCATGTTCTTCACAGCTGCAATAATCGGATTATTGCCGACCGCATCGTAAAATATCTGATTCATCTTATTCCATCCTCATTCCTATTTGCTGAACGTCTATGCTATATATTTATTCTATTATATTCTGAAATAATTTTCAAAAAAGAGCGCGACTAAAAGTAATCGTGTGATTACTTGTATTCGCTCTCCTATCTCAGCTCCCTTGTTCAACTGTGCTTACTATATCACAGTGCACAATTTTTTTCAATGACATTTGGTCATTTTTTAGCTTTTCATCTATTATATACAATTCTTTTTTCATTTTCTTTCGTTAATATGCATCAATTTTGTGTTGTTTCAACAAAATTATTTAGTTATTTTATTAACATTCTCATTATGATTATTTCATCATCTTTCTTTCATTATATGATTAATCTATTATCACATATACAATCTGTCAATTTATTTCAAATCAAACAATACCTTATTATATATTCTTGTTGAATTCACAAGCATTTACTTATATAATAATATCCGAGCAACAAAAAATTATCCCCGGATATCATTGGAAAGAAGGAATGTATAATGATACGAAATTTGTCCCAAAAACAATTAGACGTCATGAAAATACTCTGGGATGCAGGCACTCCTCTGGTTGCTTCCGACATTGTAAAAGCCGAAAGTTCCATGAACATTAATACGGTACAGGCTTCTCTTCGTGTCCTGTTAAAAGAGAATCTGATAGAAATAGCCGATATTGTATACAGTGGAACGGTATTAAGCCGCAGTTACCGTCCGCTCATTTCCAGAGATGTATATTTCAATGCGGAATATAAAAATATTATTGGAAATAGTTCTACTTCGGCTATGATTGCTACATTCATTGAGCAGGAAGAAGATATTTCCGAACTGGAACGGATTGAAGAACTGATCAGAAAAAGAATGAAAGAGCTCGAAGAAGCACAATAAGAATGGCGTGAAACGATTTCATACAGTCCGTATTTTTACAGAATCGGTGGAATACACCACCGGTTCTGCACTTTATGCAAAGAAAGTTCCTATTCTTTGTTCATTTAAGTTTTCCCCTATCACAATTACGACTTTCTGTCCTTCCGTGATCGGCTCCAGCCGCATCTCCTGATGGGTAACATTCAGTTCCATCCATTTATCATCGTCATCCATTAAGAATCCCTTAATGCGGAATACTTTTCCACATTCTGTATCAGCAAATATCTTCTCTGCCGTCTCTATTATCTCGTTTTTTGTCTTATCAAGATTCATAAAATACAAAGATTTGAACGTCTCTCCTTCTTCGATATGCATCTTACGGTAATTCTCCGGCACATAACCGCAGGCTAACAGCTTTTCATAATCTGCACTTTCAAATGTCTCCCAGTCTTTTACAAAAATCTCATCCCGGAATCTTCTGTTGCACTGTACTTTTTCCATTGCATGATTCAGATGTTCTATCGTATTTTTTATCTCTTCTTCGGTTGCTTCCTGGCTTCTGCTAAGTACGATACATCCCGCATTTGCAGCCTCGGAAGCCAACAGATAGTCTGCCTCATCCGACAAGTCTGATTCCAGCTTCGCATCAACAACTGTGATCACATTGCCAATCTCATACCATCTGTCGATCGGATCATCCCTTAATACATCAAAGAACTCATCCACATCATAGATACCGGACGGTTCCACAATTACCCGGTCATAACCGCACATTCCCATTGCAATCAGCTTCGTGCGGAATCGTCTTCTGTGGCAGTCTGCGTCGCATCCTCCGGCAATCATCTCCAGTTCGCACTTTTCACCTTCCAGGTCCTTTAATAACATCATATCTACATTAACCGCACCATAATCATTTTCCAAGATTCCAATATTATCTCCCTTGTCAATCAGATGCTTTGCATATTTTTTTATAAATGTTGTCTTTCCGGAACCTAAAAATCCGGTGATCAGATCTATCTTTACCATATTTTTTGTAAACCTTTCTTTCGTTCTTAATTTTCTAATGAATATCCTTCCTGCCTGAGACTTTCTGAATATTCTTTCTTGTATAGTGTAACATTTTCTACCCAACTAAGGAAACGCTATTATCAGTAATTTCTATGAATACTTTATCAATGAATACTAAAAAACCTGGCACCGGCAACTTTTCTTACATACTTTAGTATAAAAATGCCGGATGCAATCTTACATCCGGCGCTCTCAATATTTTATATCATTCTTTCAAACATTCTTTTTTCTTCTACACTAACTTATTTCTTCCCGCCAAAGATAAATCCCATAAAACGAATATACGTATACACAACCAGAACAACCGCAATAATCGTCTCGATCAATACCACATATTTCAGGAACGGCATCGGATGTCCCATATTCATTGCACATGCCATCATCTGTTTTGAAGCGATCGCACTGATGACAAATGGGAAGGTGAATGCCGCATAGCTTGGGAAGAATGGCATCTTCAAATAGCCAATTGCTTTTACAAGTGCAAAGATGTAGATCACCGTTGCAACTACAAACATTCCCATCAGAAATCCGTAAGATTTCGGCATGACAGACTGTACATATCCTGCGATACAGAGGCTTGTCGGTGCCGCATAGATACAGATCAGTGGTTTTGCCGGATCCGGTACTTCTTTCACCGTCACATAGCGGTATGTAACCAGGATCAGTAACAGGATCAGTGTCACAAATCCAAACCAAAATGCTGCACTTCCGATTGCAAGTTTCTCATAAGCAGGTGCCGTGACTGATGCAACGACAATTCCAACGTATACGATATAATAACTTGCGAATACCTTTGGCATCTGCAATTTAAATACAAATTTCACCGTAAAATAAATGATCAGCACGATATGTAATGCGATCGCAAACAGCCAGATATAATAAGCCGCCTGTCCGATAAATGGTTTTACATAGGTACTTAAGATCATAAGTGCCATCGGAAATGTTCCTGATACGCTTGCCATGATCGGATTCTTCATATCTTCCTTCACAGCTCCCGGAAACATAATTAGCTTCAGAAGTGCCAGGATCAGCAGAAATGCTGCGAACACTCCACACACATAACGGATTCCTTCTGAATAGCTCTGAAGCAGGTTACCTAAAGCTGCCGCTCCAAGCATGACTCCGCAGATTGGAATCGGTATTTTTTTGATTACATCTTTCATAATATCTTGTCTTCCTTTCTAGTCTGGATCTTTTTATTTCTTAGATATCTGCAATTGCACGACGTTCTGCCGGTTCGTCAATCTCATCCAGGTTCTTGATGCCCAGCTCACGACAGACAATCTGCGCTACTTTCCATGCACACAGTCCTGTGAAATAGATACACTGCTCTTTATGCTCGCCCTGACCCATATTGAATTCTTTCGTCAGAACTCTGCAGCAGATAGCATTCTTTCCATTGGCTTTCTTGAACCAGTCATGTAATTCATGCACTAATTCCATACATTTGATGCTCTTTGGATTGGTTGGCCCGTCCTGCTCTGTTCTTCCAAAGAACATTCCAAGTGCAAGCAGACCTCCGTTGAATGCGCCACAGACACATCCCGATTTGCCTGCTCCGACAGCCATACCGGATGACATTGCAATGACTTCCTTTGGCACATCCAGTTTGAATTCGTCACGGATCGTACACATCAGTGCCTCACAACAGTAATATCCACTTTTAAAATTCTTCTCTGCTGCTCTCTGCACCGCTCTTGGGCTGATTTCTGTTACTCCGATGTTCATAAATTAATACCTCCTAAAATAAATTAAAAATAAATCTTCTCCGGGCATTCCCCAATGCCCATATATTTATATTATAGCTATATAAAATTTATTTGTTAAAGTGAGATTATCTATAGATTCTTTGACTTATTCAATCCGTCTATTTTAGAAAATTTCTATACAAAAAGCCATAAATCTTCCACTGTCAATTTGTTGACAATGTAGAATTTATGGCTTATCCGCAACTTTTTGTTACTTTATATCAACTTTTTTCTTATGCGTTATCTCCATCCTGTTCTGTTTCAGGTTCCTACCGGATAATCTCCCCACTCTTAATTTTCCCGATCCATTCCTGTATAAACTGCAGGAAGCACTGTACTGCTTCATTCTCCGCTTCTTCTTTTCTGGTAATCATACATACTTTCCACTCATACACATCATCCGAAAATGGGATCAGTCTCAGCCCTTGTTCTTTCATGTCATCAAAGACAAAATCCACCGTCACGGATATGCCTTTATTTTCCTTCACCATCTTATGGCACAAACTGAATCCACTGGTCTGAAATGCGATATCCGGTTGGAACCCGGCTTCTTCACATTTCTTCATGATCAGATGATAAATTGCGAACTGACTGCTTTCAATATATAGCGGCCTGTTTTTCAGATCTTCAATTGTCACACTTTCCTGTTCACTTAACGGATCCTGTTCATTTACCAGAAGCTTAATCGGAAATGTTTCCAACGGAACTACATGATATAACTCCTCATCAAATTCTCCGATGGAAAACGCAACATTTCCTTCATTTTCAGCAAACAGACGCTCTGCCTGCAGATCCGGGTACTCCCTGTAATGGAATTCTATATCCGGATATTTCTTACAAAATTCCGCAATGCAGTCCGGCGTCACCATACGGATGATTCCATATGCCGACAAAAGATCCACTACTTTGCGCTGTCGTTGTTCTATATGCAGGATATCCTTCTTCACCTGATAATAATCTTCGATATCCTTATCCGCATATTCTAAAAAACGTCTTCCGCTTTCTGTGAGCTGCATGCCGGATTTATTACGTGTAAAGAGACGGCATCCCATCTCTGCCTCCAGGTTTTTTACGATCTTACTGATCCCCTGAGGCGTCATATAGAGAATACGGGATGCCTTTGCAATACTTTCTTCTTTTGCTATTGTATGAAATACTTTTAAATCTTTAATGTCCATGACTATCTGTCTTCATTCTAACTATCATTCTAACTGTAACTTAAACTAGCCAACCAGATGCATCATATTGATCAGGAATATCCAGCTCAGTCCGTAATAAGATACAACTGCCACAAGGTCATTGACCGTTGTGATAAGTGGTCCCGAAGCAACCGCCGGGTCTACATGAATCTTCTTAAAGAACAACGGAATCAATGTTCCAACCGCTCCTGAGATCACCATCGCCAACAACAGTGACACTCCGATACATCCGGATACCGCATATGCGAATACGAACGTCTTTCCTTTGAATAATGCAATGTATAGCCCGATCAGTGCAAACGATAGAATTCCCAGGATCGAACCGTTCGAGAATGCAATCTTCATTTCTTTAAATACCAGTTCTGCCTTCTGCTTTCCGGTCAGAGACTCATCCATCAGTACACGGATCGTTACGGCCAGTGACTGGGTACCTACGTTACCTGCCATATCCAGGATCAGTGACTGGAAACACATGATGATCGTAAGCTGACTTACCACTTCTTCAAACAGACCGACTACGGATGAAACGACCATTCCAAGTCCCAGCAGTACCAGAAGCCACGGAAGTCTCTTCTTGATACTTTCTCTTAATGGTTCTTTCAAATCTTCCTCCGCGGTCAAACCGGCGAACTTCGCATAATCTTCCCCCATCTCATCATCAACCAGGTCTACCATACTCTGGGATGTAATGACTCCGAGAAGCTTGTTGTCATTATCCAGTACCGGGATGGAATCCTCGGAATAATCTTTCAATCTCTCGATACAGTCATCGATCAGCTCATTTCCATATACATATGGGTACGATGTCGCGATCAGATCTTCTAATGGAGACTCTCTTCTTGCGATGATCAGATCTTTCAGATCCATTGCTCCGTAAAATGTATTATCTTCCGTTACCATAAATAACGTAGAAATGTTATCGTTCTTTGCTGCCTGTTCTACCAGACTGCTCATTGCCTGCTTCACCGTCAGATTCTCACGGATCATGATGCAGTTCGTTGTCATTCTGCTTCCGATCTCTTCCTCATCAAAGGAAGCGATGATTGCCATATCTTTTCTGGCATCGTCATCCATTAATTCGATCAGCAGATTTTTCTTCTCTTTCGGAATCATCTGCAGAACATCCACAACTGCGTCCGTCTCCATTGCCGAAAGGATCGCTGCCGCTTTTTTGATATCCATCTCATCCAGATATTCTGCCGCTTCCTGTTCGTCGATATGCTCGAAGATATCAGAAAGCATGTCCAGATCCAGGATTCTGCAGATTTTTCTTCTCTCTGATACTTTCAGCTGTGGAAATACTTCTGCAAGGTCATTTGCATGATAATCTTCCAGTCTGTTTCTCATAATACCTGGTGATGTATTACTTCTGATGATTTCCAGTATCTCGACTGTATAATCTTTGTTTTCCATACCTTTACCTCCTGTCCTTTTCCTAATGCACTATAACCGGATATACATTTTCCAGTTTTCTTCACCATAAACACACTGCAGGATATGTAACGATCATATCCTCCATGAAACGACTGCTATTATTCACTTGTAATACTCATTGGGAAATAGGATAAGAAATAAAAGAAATCTATGATGCCTGTACCAAGAACTTGCCGCTTAGAGCTTCTCTTAAATGTACAGCAATTAACTCAAACAGAATCGACTGTTGCTTAATAAACTTTTTAATTTCCATCCTATGCTGCAACTTCGCCCATGACTATCGCAACCGTCCATTCTGTTCACCTGCCTTTTTTGTTGAATTTTATCATTGATTTTCTAACTATCGTGTGCAGTATCATAACTGCCCGCAACATATTATAGACTTTCGTACTATGAATTTCAAGCCTTTTTCCACGTACTACTCTATATATTTCCCACAAAATTGTATATAAATGCAAACACTCCCCCTTCGGCTTTCTTCCTATGATATACTTCTAAAGTTGTTTTTATAGATTAGAGGAATAAAACAAAAGAGAAAGGGTAAAATTTACACATGAATTCATTGAAACCAATGTTACTGACTTCACTGAAATCTTACAACCGTACCCAGTTTGTAAAAGATGTGACCGCCGGAATCATCGTTGCGATCATCGCACTTCCGCTGTCCATTGCACTTGCACTGGCCTCCGGTGTCGGACCGGAAGCCGGAATCTTCACGGCCATCGTTGCGGGATTTGTTATCTCTGCACTTGGTGGAAGCAGTGTACAGATTGCCGGACCGACCGCTGCATTTGCAACCATCGTTGCGGGTATTGTCGCCAAAGACGGACTGGACGGGCTCGTGATTTCAACCATCCTTGCAGGTATCTTCCTGATCCTGATGGGCCTTTGTCACTTCGGAAGTCTGATCAAATTCATTCCGTATACGATCACAACCGGCTTCACATCCGGAATCGCCGTTACGATCGTCATCGGACAGTTAAAGGATTTCTTCGGAGTCACTTATCCGGACGGTGTAAAGCCGATTGAAACCACAGAAAAATTCAAAGCATTTATTGAAAATATTTCTACCATGAATACCGCTGCTTTGATCGTTGGTATCGTAAGCCTTGCGATCCTGATCATCTCACCGGTGATCTTCAAAAAGATTCCGGGTTCCCTGATTGCCGTTATCGTCGGAATCCTGATGGTAAAGTTCCTGCCGCTTAAGGTATCTACAATTGGAAATCTTTACACGATCAGTAATTCGCTTCCGGCATTTCATCTGCCGGCTGTGAATCTGCACATTATAGAAAATGCGCTTCCAAATGCATTTACCATTGCTGTGCTTGCTGCGATCGAATCACTTCTTTCCTGCGTCGTCGCAGACGGAATGATCAACGGAAAGCACCGTTCCGATATGGAACTAGTTGCCCAGGGTGCCGGTAATATCGCCTCTGCTTTATTCGGAGGTATCCCTGCCACAGGAGCGATCGCAAGAACCGCTGCCAACATCAAAAATGGCGGACGCACACCAGTTGCCGGAATGGTGCACTCCATCACACTGGTCATCGTACTCGTCGTACTGATGCCATTCGCCGGAATGATCTCAATGCCGACCATCGCAGCAATCCTGTTTATCGTAGCATATAATATGTGCCAGTGGCGTACATTCGTACACTTAATCCGCACTGCACCGAAAAGTGATATCATCGTGTTATTTGCAACTTTCATTCTCACGATCCTGTTCGATCTTGTGGTTGCGATCGAGATCGGCATGGTGCTTGCATGTCTTCTCTTCATCAAGCGTATGAGTGAGGAAACGCATGTCGATGGCTGGACTTACGTGGACGATGATACACCGGATGTGGATGCACATCTGAAGAAGCTTCCACTGCAGATCCGTGTCTATGAAATCACCGGGCCATTGTTCTTTGGTGCTGCAGATGCGATCGAGCACATCGTTGTCAAAGACTTTACGACCTGCCTGGTTCTTCGTATGCGAAGTGTTCCGGCAATCGACAGTACCGCGATGAACGCATTATTTAACCTGACAAAAGTATGTGAAAATAAGGGAATTACGCTGGTATTCTCGCATGTGAATGAACAGCCGATGAAGGTTATGGAGAAGGCCGGATTCGTGGAGCTGGTTGGACGGGAGAATTTCTGTCCGAATATATCGGCGGCGCTTGCGCATGCGGAGGAAATTTCTATTTAATTAATTATCGCGGCCTCTCAGTCCATGAGAAAAACTTGGTGCTCTATTTGCTACTAAGATTCCGTGATGTAAGAAAATCTAAGGATGTCCAAATCTCCTAAAAGCAAAGGCATTCCACTCATAACTCGCTTCGCTCAAACAATTCGTTCCATGCCTTTAACGGAGATTTGAACACCCTAAGTTTTTCTAAACATCACTCCATATACGCGACAAACAGAGCACCAAGTCTTTCTCATGTCGTGCTTGGCCAATGATAATGAATTCAATAGAGGGTTGTAACCTTTGTGTGCAGCCGGAAAGTTGAGGTGGAAGCCTTGATTTTCCGGATTTTTTGTACACTTTCGGTATCACGCCGGTTACGCTTCCACTATTGAATCATTACAGTATGCGATAACGTAAGGAAGAAAAGGAAGAGAGTCCCGCTGCGTGCATATGAGATCATGGTTAGTATTTCTTAAGCATCAAAATTGGCCGTTAGCAGTCAAAAAATCATTGTCTGAGCTTGCGAGTTATGTTTTTTTGACTGCTGCTTTTAGGACAATTTTGATGCTTTAGAAATACTCCATGATTGAATCAGCACGCAGCGGGACTCTCTTCCTTTTCTTCCGGCCGGGTATCAACCGCTTAATGCATTAAATAGAAATTACCGATTTGATTGCTCCCAGCAGTTCCTCATACGTCTCATAAGCCGGAATCTCCGGATAATCTTCCTTAATTTTCTCAGTCGTTCGGAATAAGAATCCTGCTTTTCCTGCCTGGATCATGCCCAGATCATTGTATGAATCACCGCTTGCGATCGTGTCAAATCCAATGGACTGCAGCGCTTTTACGGTGCTGAGTTTGGAATTTTCCACACGCATCTTAAAGTCTGTGATCTCACCGTTATCTGCAATCTCAAGGCTGTTGCAGAACAGTGTCGGTCTTCCAAGCTTTTCCATCAAAGGCTGTGCGAACTCTGTAAATGTATCACTGATCAGGATTACCTGACTAAATGAGCGCAGTTCGTCTAAGAATTCTTTTGCTCCCGGAAGCGGGTCAATCTTGGCGATCGTCTCCTGAATCTCTTTGATTCCAAGTCCGTGTTCCTTTAAAATGTCCAGTCTCCATCTCATCAGTTTATTGTAATCCGGTTCATCTCTTGTCGTTCTTTTTAATTCCGGGATTCCACTTTCCTCGGCAAATGCGATCCATATTTCCGGTACTAATACTCCTTCAACATCCAGGCATGTAATATACATTCTATGATTCCTCCTATACTTTCTGTCTTTTTGCTTTTTATCATAACACAAGTCTGTTTATTTTACATTCTTTTTATAAGCAATTCTTCAACTGCAGCATATCTAATGTTTTATCTGTCCTATTTATCTCTTTCCCAACTGCCAGAATGCTACTGCACTGGCGGCCGCGACATTCAGCGAATCTACACCATGCGACATTGGAATCATTACCGTATAATCGCAGTCTGCAATTGTCTCCGGCGCCAGTCCGTCTCCTTCTGTTCCCAGTATCACTGCCAGCTTATCTTCTTTCATAAGTTCCGGATCATCAATGCTTGCAGAATCTTCTTTCAAAGCCATCGCCGCCGTCTTAAATCCCAATTCACGCAATATCTTCATTCCTTCTTCCGGCCAGATTACAGAGTTATCCACAAATGTCCACGGAATCTGGAATACTGTCCCCATACTTACACGGCTTGCCCGCCTGTAAAGTGGATTACTGCATCCCCCTGTCAGAATCACCGCGTCCATGTGAAGTGCTGCCGCAGAGCGGAAAATCGCTCCTACATTTGTAGGATTCATTACATTCTCCAATACTGCTATTCTGTCACATCCGTTACAGATTTCCTGCAGGCCAGGCAACCTCCTTCTTTTCATCGCACATAGCATTCCCCTGGTCAGTTTAAATCCCGTAAGTTTCGTAAGTACTTCAAATTCTGCCGTATATACCGGTACATTGCCACATTTTCCAAGTACAGCTATCGTTTCCGCATCTTCCAAAACCTGCTTTTTTTCCACCAGAACAGACACAGGCTCATATCCTCCATCCAATGCCCGGCTAATAACTTTCGGACTTTCTGCAATAAACAGTCCATCCTCCGGATGATCCTTGTTCAAGAGCTGTGCTTCTGTAAGTCTTGCATATACATCTAGTTCCGGAGCGTCAAAATCCGTAATTTCTATCATATTCTGTATTATTTTTTCATTTATGCTTTCTGTATTGTTCATGATCATTTCCTCTTTTTTACTATCATCTGGATCTTATTGTTATCTCATTATACAGAATGAAATAAATTTTCTCAATTCCATAAATATTTTATGCACATAAGCCCGGACTTTATGTTAAAGTGGATAAAGTATGAACAGATATTTATTTTATATAAGGAGAATCTTTCACTATGATGACTGAACTTGAGAAATATTATAATAAATTTAACGAAGAAAAACGTCTTGGAAGCCGACATGGACAAGTAGAATTTACCACTTCTATGAAATATATACATGAATATCTTCCGGAAGATAAATCAGCAAAAATTCTGGATGTAGGTGCCGGTACCGGCCGTTACAGTGTAGCCCTTGCCGAAGAAGGTTACGATGTTACCGCTGTTGAACTGGTTAAATATAATCTTGGGATCTTAAAAAAGAAAAACAGTTCTGTAAAAGCCTATCAGGGAAATGCAATGAAACTTTCCCGCTTTCCGAATAAGGAATTTGATTTAGTTCTGGTCTTTGGTCCAATGTATCATCTATATTCTATGGAAGATAAAGTCAAAGCACTGACCGAAGCCAGACGTGTATTGAAAGATGATGGTGTAATTCTTGTTGCTTATTGCATGAATGAGTACAGCGTGCTGACCTATGGATTCAAACAGAATCATATCTTAGAATGTATCGAGAACGGAAAGATTGACGACAACTTCCGTGTACAACCCAAACCTGAAGACCTTTATGATTATGTCCGCCTGGAAGATATGGATGCTTATAATAAAGCTGCCGGTCTGGAACGAATCAAGGTCATCTCTGCCGACGGACCTTCGGATTATATGCGTCCGGTGCTGAATGCGATGGATGAGGAGACATTCGAGACTTTTATCCGGTATCATCTTTCGGTGTGTGAACGGCCGGAGCTTGTGGGCGCCGGATCACATACCGTGGATATTTTAAAGAAAAGCATTATTTAATACATGAACCGTCTGCTATCCGAACTATTTCTGTTTCCAGGATACCGCTACCCGTAGAATATAAGCTCATTTCTTCTTGTGATTTCGCATAAAAAACAGAGTGTACTCTGTTATTATATTTAAAACCTGCGAAATTCCTCAAAATGCATTGACATATGCCATTTTTCGCAGTAAAGCACTATCTAAAGTTATTCATATTTTAGAATGCTTATACATTTTTAATATTTATCATGAAGGCGTATGTTATGAATACACTTGTAATCGTCTTAATTGCAGCTGTACTTCTCAGTGCTGCATATGTACTTTACGGACGCTGGCTTGCTAATAAATGTGGAATTGATCCAAAGGCAGAGACACTAGCGAAAAAATTTGAGGATGGAGAAAGCTCCTCTGCAATACATATTTCTCAACAATCATCACACTGATCCTGGCATATATCCTGACACGTATCGGATATGCCAATATCTGGCCACTGTTCGGATCTGCCAACCAGTTACTGTCCGCATTGGTAGAAAGAACCATCGGACTTGTCAAAGCTTACTTTAAAGCACAGAAAGAATCTGCATAGATTAATTTTTAAGAATTAAATCGCAAATCAAATCCAATTACAATCCCCACCAGTAATTGCAAGACTCAAAAGCGCATCCATCTTTTCAACCTCTTCCTCGCCTTCAATCTTCTGAAGGAGCTCCGCTGTATCCAGCACATCTTCTAATGACTCGTCCGGTCCGATCTCGTAATCTATCTCCTGTTCGCAGTCCGGGCATGGAATATGCTTCATCGTTTGTAATGACAGGAAACGGTTTCCGCATTTCCTGCATTCATAATATCCGCATTCCTTTGTCCCGTCCGGTACATAATACATATCACTCACCACCTTATATTTCTTACTACTTTCGCTACTTCCAGCAGTCAAGCTTCTCTTTCATTCCGATATCCTTACTCTTGAACACCGGATTCATTCCCATTTTAAGCTGTCTTTCATATGCCTTCATTGCCGTATTAGACAGAATGAGGATCACCGGAATATTGATGATCGCCATTACTCCCATCAGCACGTCCGAGATATTCCAGAGCATGGACGTTTCTCCATTACTGCTTTACAGGCACTGTGAAACAGACGCACCTGCGGGAAGCTCGTCCGGATTGTAAAATACACACCAGCTCCGATCAATATGATAACTAACAGTTTACTGTACATAAATGAGCTGATGTTATCAATGATCATACTTAACATACTTTTATTTTTCTCTATAAATATACAGTAATTCTGCAAGTTTGGGAAGAATAAATTGCATACATTGACACTGGCACTTATTTCCTCTATATTATTGTCTATATAAGAAAAGGAGATTCATATGTTATTATTCAAATCATTCACTATATTAATTATCGGATTTGTCCTGCTGATCAAGGGTGCAGATTTTTTTGTAGAGGGAAGTTCTGCTGTAGCAAAACGTCTCCGGATTCCTTCTATGATCATCGGGATGACCATCGTAGCCATGGGAACCAGTCTTCCAGAATGCGCCGTCAGCGTGACTGCCTCCCTCACCGGCAATAATTCCCTCGCTATCAGTAATGCTGTCGGATCCAACATTTTTAACCTGTTAGTAGTCTGCGGTGTCTGTTCTTTATTCGTCCCGCTTGCTGTACAGAAAAGTACTTTACAGAAAGAATTCCCGTTATCTATCTTCTGTGCGGGACTTTTGCTTTTGCTTGGATATCTTGGCATGACACTCGGACGGATAGACGGAATTATCTTCCTTATTATATTTGCCGGATATCTGCTCTGGATGATCCGCTCTGCCAAAAGAGCACGTCACAATATAACTTCTGCGGATTCTTCTTCTGCACAAAAAGTGAGAAGCTCACTTTCCGAAAAAGAAATCGAGGAGGTTGCCTCCCATATCAACCTCCTTCCGTTATGGAAATGTCTCATTTTCATATTGGGCGGTATGATTGCGATCAAATATGGCGGTGATTTCGTCGTTGACGGGGCATCCTCAATTGCATCCAGTCTGGGACTTAGCCAGACACTGATTGGACTTACGATCATTGCCATGGGAACCAGTCTTCCGGAGCTTGTCACCTCCATCGTTGCCTCCAGAAAGGACGAAGTCGATATGGCACTTGGTAATGTCATCGGCTCTAATATCTTCAATATCCTTTTTGTACTCGGTGTCGCGGCAGCAATCAGTCCGGTGGGATTCGCTCTGGAAAATATAATCGACATTGCTTTCCTTATCATAATCAGTGCAATCACTCTCGTCTTTGCATGGACTTCGAAGGAAATCAACCGTAAAGAAGGAATTATCATGCTGGTATTATATGCCGCTTATATGGTATATATCTGCATGCGTTAATATTTGTAATTATGAAAGGACGGACATTTTATGAAAATTGTATTTTTAGATGCCAAAACAATCGGGGACGATATTGACCTGTCCGGATTTGATTCACTTGGTGAAGTTACCAAATATAACTTTACCACTCCGGAAGAAGCTCTGGAACGCGTGAAAGACGCAGATGTTCTTATCATTAACAAAGTTCCGATCAATGAAAATACGGTCGGAACAGCAAAGAATCTGAAACTGGTCTGTGTTACTGCAACCGGAACCAACAATCTGGATAAAGACTATCTGGATTCCCACAAAATTGCCTGGAGAAACGTTGCCGGTTATTCCACAGAAACAGTTACTCAGCATACATTTGCCATGCTTTTCTATCTGCTTGAAAAGCTGCGCTATTACGATGATTATGTAAAAGATGGAAATTATATTAACGATACTTCTTTTACTCACTTTGCAGAACATTTTTCAGAAATCAATGGCAAGACGTGGGGAATCATCGGACTTGGCGCGATCGGACGCCGCGTTGCCCAAATTGCCCGGGCATTTGGTGCAAATGTCATCTATTATTCAGCATCCGGACGCCCTGCACAGGATGGATATACGCAGGTTGATTTCGATACCTTGCTTACCACTTCGGATATTATCTCTGTCCATGCACCACTGAATGAACACACCGAAAATCTTCTGGATAAATGCGCATTTGCAAAGATGAAAGAAACCTGTATCTTCCTGAATCTCGGCCGTGGTCCGATCGTTGTTGAACAGGATCTGTACGACGCACTTGTAAATGGCGAAATTGCTGCCGCAGGTCTGGATGTCTTATCTGCCGAACCAATGAGTGAGAAAAATCCGCTTATCAAGATCCAGGACAGCCGCCAGCTTTTCATTACGCCGCATATTGCTTGGGCAAGCGTAGAAGCACGTACCAGACTGATGCAGATCATCCTGGATCAGGTGAAAGAATATTTCCATATGTAGAACACTAACTACTCATTAAAGTTTGATATGAAACAATTTTACATTATTTATTGAATCATCCCTACATTCATGCTATCATATATCATTGTACCTAATGAAAAAGAGTGAAAAAATATATGAATAGACGTCCTGATTCCCAGGCGTCTCTGTGGAGGAATGAGAACTATGAGTGAACGTGGATCTGCTCCTGCAGCAGAAAATAAGATGGGAACAATGCCCGTCGGAAAATTAGTATTCAATATGTCACTGCCAATGATGGTTTCTATGCTGGTACAGGCGCTTTATAACATCGTTGACAGTATCTTCGTAGCAAAATTATCAGAAAATGCACTGACTGCTGTATCGTTAGCCTTCCCGCTTCAGACACTTCTGATCGCGGTAGCTACCGGTACCGGCGTCGGTATGAATGCCCTCCTGTCAAAATCACTGGGAGAACATAACTTTAAAAAGGCGAATAAAATTGCTGATAATACGGCATTTATCTATGCCATCAGTTACATTGTATTTTTAATCCTCGGCTTTACGATCGTAAGACCTTTCTATGCAAGTCAGATTGGAAACGCAGATGTCGAGATCATGGAACTTGGAATTGATTACCTGAGTACGGTTATGATCTTTTCCTTTGGTCTGTTCACACAGATCTTCTTTGAACGGTTACTGACTTCTACCGGAAGAACTATCTTCAGTATGACTTCTCAGTTATGTGGTGCGATTACAAACATTATCCTGGACCCGATCATGATCTTCGGTCTTCTGGGATTCCCGAAGATGGGTGTTACCGGAGCCGCCGTTGCGACCGTTATCGGACAATGTGTTGCCGGAATCGTTGCCGGAACCTGTAATCACAAATATAACCATGACGTATCATTAAGTTTCAAAGGCTTCCGACCGGATATCCGTCTGATCGGACACATTTATGCAGTAGGTATTCCATCTATTATTATGCAGTCTATCGGATCGATCATGACTTATTCGATGAACCGCATTCTGATTGAATTTTCTTCAACTGCAACTGCTGTATTCGGTGTATACTTCAAGCTTCAGAGCTTCTTCTTCATGCCGGTATTCGGTCTGAACAATGGTATCACGCCGATCATTGCTTACAACTATGGTGCACAGCAGAGAAATCGTATGATCAAGACGATCCGGATCAGTCTGACGACTGCATTCTGCCTTACTTTCATTGGATTCCTCTGCTTTGAAGGCATCCCACAGGTATTACTTGGAATGTTCAATGCGTCTGACGCCATGCTGAAAATCGGTGTTCCGGCACTTCGTATCATCGGTATCCATTATCTGATCGCATGGTTCTGCATCATTGCCGGTACCGTATTCCAGGCACTTGGCAAAGCAGTATTCAGTATGATCGTATCCATCATGCGTCAGCTGGTTGTGCTGATCCCGTCAGCTTATATCTTGTCTAAGATTGGTGGCTTACATATAGTGTGGTGGGCTTTCCCGATTGCGGAAGTGATATCATTTATTGTGTCTACGGCATTTTTGATCAAAATTTATAAGACAATTATTAGTAAGATTCCGGAAGGGAAATTATAAAATAAGAAGCGGAAAAAGTTTACATTCACAACTTTTTCCGCTTCTTTTATTTTTTACTTTTACAATTCACAATATAAATTCCCACACAAACCAAAATCAATGCAATCAGACTTCTTGCATTAAATGCCTGGTTGACCTCTCCAAGAACCAACGCCGATAACACCACGCTGCAAAGTGGATTGACAAATCCGAAAATCGCCACTTTCGATACTTCGTTATGCGCCAGCAGAACCGACCAGAGTGTATACGCCACAGCCGATACCATTGCCAGGTAGAGAATCAATACTACTCCTGCAATCGACATATGATCCAAGTGTCCGCCCATCAGGATTCCGACTATGAACAGCAACACACCTCCCATGAAGAACTGACAACCGCTTAAAATAACCGGTGATACTTTTTTGGAGAAAATATTGATCAGTACGGTTGACGCTCCATAAGAAAGCTGCGCGATCAGCACGAAGCCTTCTCCTGTCAGCCTGAATCCCATGTCCATAGAGCCGCCTGCCATGTTGATGATCACGACTCCCGCAAATCCGAGGATGCAGCCAGCAAGTTTTCTGCCTGTCATCTTTTCATTTCTTACTAACAGACATGCCATTAAAATTGCAATAAAATTGCCTAGGCCTGTGATGATCCCGCCTTTTACACCGGATGTATGTGCCACTCCGATGTAAAAGAAAAAGTACTGGACGAAGGTCTGAGCAAAGCAAACTGGGATAGCATACTTGAATATCTTTCCGTCCGGAAGGACAACTCTTTTTTCCCGGATGGATGCGAACAGTAATACAAGAATTCCCGCCAGTGCGAACCGGATACCGGCAAAAACAATCTGGCTTGCGGTGTCCGCTGAATCAACGGCAAGAATCTGGTAGCCTGTCTTGATCACGGGAATTGCACTGCCCCATAAGATGCAGCAGACACACGCCAGAGCTGCGACTACCCATGTTCTGGTTAATATATTTTGTTTTTCTGAAATTTGCATTTGTGACATTTCTTTACTCTCTGGAATTCTGGTTCTATTTTTCAATCTCAATCTTCTCTTTCAGCACGACACATCCTGCCATATCACCGATAACATTAACACAGGTTGCTCCCATATCGCACAGAGTATTGATGCTAATATAGACACCCATAACTCCGGCAGGAAGTCCGGCCATTGTAGCAAGTGCCGCGAATGATGCGATTGCACCTCCCGGGATTCCCGGTGTTCCGACTGACAGAAGGACGTTCGCCAGAAGGATGATGATCATCATGGAAATGCTGACATGCACGCCGCATGCATTTGCAAAGAACATGATCATAAAGGACATCAGGATCGATACAGCATCCATGTTAACCGTTGCTCCAAGCGGGATCGTGATACTTGAGATCTGGTTCGGAACTCCAAGTTTATCTTCGACACAGCTTTTACTCAGCGGAATGGTAGCTGAACTTGAGCATGTACCAAATGCATTCAGTGCCGCCGGCATGATCGCCTTGAAGAACTTCACCGGACTTGTCTTGCCGAGAATGCTCACTGTGCCGCCATATACGATAAATGCAAATCCAAAGAATGCGACATATAAGATAATCAGCTGCGTAGCCAGTGATACGATCGTCTTTGTACCATTCGCCTCTACAACCGGAACGATCGTACAGAAGACTCCGATCGGTGTGAAATACATCACCGTACTGATGATCTTCAGACATGCTTCATTGCAGGAATCGATGACCTTTAATAATGGCTCACCTTTTTCTCCAATCGCGATCAGTGTGAATCCCATGATCAGCGCAAATACCAGCACCTGCAGCATATTACCTTCTGCAAATGCAGATACCGGGTTAGACGGGATCAGTCCCTTAATCGTATCAAGAATGCTGTCCATCTTGGTTGCCTGAATATCAGATGTAGCCATCTTAAAGCTAACGCCTTTTCCAAGACAGATCAGTCTCGGAATGATCAGTCCAACAAAACTTGCGATTGCTGTTGTGCACAGGAAGAACAGCATTGCCGCTCCTGTGATCTTACCTGTCGTCTTGGCACTTCCGATGCTCGCAATACCCATTACGATCGAACAAAATACCAGTGGGAAGATCATCATATTCAATGCACTCATATAGATACTTCCCAGTACACTTGTTGCAGTCAGAACCACGTTAAACCGTCCCGCCAAAAACAGTCCGGTCAGGATTCCGAGGATCAGTCCGACGAAAATCGCACCGGTGATGTGCTTTCTGTACCACTCATAAAAACTCTTCATTTGTATGTACTCTCCTTACTTTTCAACTATAATATAACGTCTATATTTTACTATACACATATAGGCTATAGTTTATATCAAAAAGAGTGGAACGTCAATGTCCCACTCCTTATACCGTAAATTTCTCCACATAATAATTCTGTATCTCTGTAAGGATATACGCCTCATAATACTCCACCGGAATCTCCCGGTTCTCTTCCAGACTATTTTTACTATTTTATCAGTCATCTAACAGTACATCATTAACCACATCGTATGCATCTTCCAATGCATCCAACGCTTCCGTCAGAGTGTCTGCTTTATCCACTTCACCGGCTTCTTCATATTCATCCAGTATATTTACCAGAGAATCTTTTACTTGTTGGATGGATGTTATCAGGTCTTTTAACTGTTCTTCTTTTGTTGATGTGGAATTTATATTTACTATTTTGCTCACATTGTACCTCCCGTATTCTTGCCTATTTATTCTCTTGCTGATACATTTTTTCCAGTGTTCTAATTCTGATTCTTTACACCCATCTCATGCCATTCTTCCCCGCCCCAGGTTGACTGCGCGATTCCTTTATCTTTAAATCCGAATTTCTCATACATCGCTACCTTCGATTCCAGGCAGGTAAGGATAATCTCTTTTCTTCCCCTTCCCCATTCTCTTTCGAGATACCGGCGTACCAGTTCTCTTGCAAGCCCCTGACTGCGGTATTCCGGCAGTACATCCAGACCCAGCAGCATGATATTCTTTCCTTCCGGATTATGCAGACCTGCATCCGTAAAAAATTCATCCTTTAATACGACCTCGTCTGTTGCAAGTCCATTTAAAAAACCTGCCATCTTTCCATTTTCTTTATCAATCGCTACCAGAAATAAATCCGCAATTCCGGCAACACGGTCTTTCATATGCTTCTTAGAACAGGCTTCATTCGGTGGAAAGCAGATTCTTTCAATCTCTGCCGCTTCTTCTGCTTCGTTCTGTTTTATGTTTCTAAATTCATATCTTTCTGAAATATGTGTATCTGTCATTTGCTTTTCTCCAATCCCATTACCGTATAAAATGTGTCGCAATTCGTTCTTCCTTTTCCGGTAATCCGAACTGTTCTTTTCCAAGCGCAATACTCTTCATCAAGAATGTCATATTTCTTGCAAGTGTACGCATCGTCTGTTTTCCTTCTCCGTCCTGCTCTGACTCACCCGGCATACGTCCATGAATGCTGTTCCAATACTGGCTTGATGCAACCGGCATTCCGGAGATTGTAAAATACTTGTTCAATTCATCAAATGTTGCCGAACAACCACCGCGTCTCGCACATACAACACTTGCTCCGACTTTCATCGTCTTGTCAAAATGACTGCTGTAGAACAAACGATCAAGACAGGCAATCAGTGTCGCATTTGCTGACGCATAATATACCGGGCTTGCAACGACAAGTCCATCGGCTTCTTCAAACTTTAGTGCCAGTTCATTTACCATATCGTTGAATACACATTTGCCTTTCTCATAGCAGGAACCACAGGCGATACAGCCTCGAATATCTTTATTGCCGACCAGTATGATCTCTGTCTCGATTCCGTTATCTTTAAATACCTGTTCCATTTCTTTTAATGCAACAGATGTATTGCCATTAGCCCGTGGGCTTCCATTTAACATTAACACTTTTAAATTTTGCTGCATTGATTTGTTCCCCTTTCAATGATTCTCTTCCTGACAGATATTTCTTTCAGGATTCGCAAGTTTTTATGCTCATATCCTTAGCGTTCTGAATTCCACTGCATGCTTCCTCTTCCAGATTGGGAACAAATTCCGCTGACACACATAATTCTCCCTCTCTTTGATCGCAACCGCCTGAAAAAACGTCTTCCACATCTCTGTATATTCATCTTCATACTGTTCTGTTTTACGAAGTGACTCAAATTCGTCATCCGTCAGATAACGCAGATAGTTTGTTCCGTCTTTTGGATGTACGCATGCTGTTTTCCGGTTATCATCTATGATCATCCAATGTTCTGATGGCATCCGGTCCGCAAAATGTCTGCCAACCAGCATGATCACATCACTTTTTGGTTCCAGATGACTGACATAGACCTTTCTGTCCAGCGACTGAAATCGTGCAAATTCATTAAAATGATGGCTTTCATTACCGACTTTCCGCCGAAGTTCCAACATGCGCATCACATGAGGATTCGAATACTGTTCCAGTACCTTACTTCCCACTGCAAATCCGACACGCAGAAAATTATAGATTGCCTGTAACGCATCTTCCTCCGCAGAAAGGGTTGCATAATATACATCCAGATATGCTTCATCGGAAATATCCCTGCGAACAGAGCGGATTACTTTTTCTGCTTTCACATTATCCCCGTCTACATGGACATATTCATCAAACATTGTCTGCTGTAATATCGGTTCTTTCTTTAATTGTATCTGATCATGACCGATTCGTAAAGCTTCCGACCAGGCATCATAGATGCAGGTCATAATGTCCTCCAAACGATCCTTACAAGTATATATCTTCATAATTTCCTACCCAATCCCAAAGTCTCCCAACGACAATTGCACATAAGATTCATTGGAATGTTCTATATTCCATACATCTTTCTTATCTACACTCACCAGTTGTCTCATAATATACGATGCTTCAACCGGTGTATGATACATCTGTTTTCCCCCACAGGTAATAAAATAATGCGCCCGCTTAAGTACCACACCCATCTTCTTTAAGCTTGCAAAATCCAGTCTTCCATACCGTCTTGCATGTGTGATCCGACTGGCAGATTTGGGACCGATTCCAGGTACCCGAAGCAGTCTTGCATAACTTGCAGTCTCTATTTCCACAGGAAATTGTTCGAGATGTCGTAATGCCCAGTCACACTTTGGATCGACCAGTTCATTGAAATCCGGCTTTTCTTCCGACAATAATTCACCTGCCTGGAATCCATAAAATCTAAGCAGCCAATCTGCCTGATAGAGGCGGTGTTCACGCAAAAGCGGTGTCGGTGTTCCAAGCCCCGGCAGTGCATCATCCTCATTCAGCGGAATATATGCTGAGTAAAACACTCGTTTCAGATCAAAGCCCTGATACAACTGCTGGGTCGTCTGCAATAATGTATAGTCACTTTCCCCCGTCGCACCGATGATCATCTGTGTACTCTGCCCGGCAGGTGCAAAACGACGCTTTAAACCAGACATATCATGGGGTGCTAACTGATATGCATTGTCCCATGTAAGGAGTCCATCCACTCTCCCCATTTCTTTTTGAGAAGGCAAAGTTCCGTCCTTTCCATCCGACAGTCTGTCTGTCTTCTTTTTTTCTTCCAGGCTTTCCCGATAATTCCTTTTGGATATTTCCGAAAAAATGCCGTTATTTAACAGTTGATTTCCCCTGCTTCTTTCCATATATGCTGTCTTTCCGATGGCCATCCGGTGTGCAGCAATTGTATTCTGAACCTTTCCCATAGGATTAAGGATTGTCTTCATTGTCTTATTCGGTGCAAGAGTCCGAAGCCCCTCTTCCGTTGGAAGTTCCAGATTGACACTGATACGATCGGCCAGATATCCTGCCGCTGCAAGAAGTTCATCCGAAGCTCCCGGAATCGTCTTCACATGGATATAACCGTTAAAATGATATTTTGTGCGAAGCAGCAGTAAAGTCTCACACATCTTTTCCATCGTGTATGTCGGATTTTTCAAAACTCCGGAGCTTAAGAAAAGGCCTTCTATATAATTCCGCTTGTAAAACTCAATCGTCAGTTCACAGATCTCTTCGGGTGTAAATGTTGCCCGTTTCACATCGTTACTTGCACGATTAATGCAATATTTACAATCATAGGCACAATGATTTGTCATCAGAATCTTTAATAAAGAAATACATCTTCCGTCCGCTGCAAAACTGTGACAGATGCCGCATGCCTCTGTATTGCCGAGTTCTCCTTTCTTTCCACGGCGGCTGGAACCACTTGACGTACATGCCACATCATATTTTGCTGCATCAGCGAGAATCTGTAATTTCTCCTGTGTTGTATAATTACTGTTTTTGATTTCTATATTCATAGTTTTATTATACAAACAAGCGTTCTTGTTTTCAAGCATTTTCCGAACATTTGTTCTTTTTATCTACTATACATGACTGCTATCTTTATTTTTTCAGGAAATGTTCCCTGTTCGGATATACCTGCCTGAAAGCCTCAAGCGCCGCCTCCTGTAACAGCGCAAACTCTTTCTCCATATGAAGCAGATGCGGTGCACGAAAAGCGATCATACTAATCTGCTGCGCAATCTTTTTTGTCACTCCTTCTTCTGACATCTGTCCCATTCCAAATACAAGTGACGTAAATGCTCTTCCTCCCCTGCTGACTTCAATGAATTTCAAAAAGACATTCTGAAGCTCCTGCAAAAGAATTTCCTTATATACATTTTCCTGAAGCAGTGATTCTGACAGCCCCAAAGTGGCAGCTATCTTCGCTCCCTGCTTTCTCCGTTTTCCTCCCAGATCCACTGTCGTACCCTCTGCCAGATATTTCATTTCCATAAGACATCTCATAAATTCATCTTTTACGGGTGTTCGTTTTCCATATCTTGCAATCCATAACTGTTTCCGGTATTTGTCTTTCTCCGACTCTCCGTCGCCGGTATTTGCTTTTAATAACTCCAGTCTTTTTACCGGATTTGTTTCTTTGTAAAATGCAATTATCCATGCGTTATCCATTTTCTATTTCCTCATTATTATTTCAAAAAACAATCTACATTACTGCTATCCACACGGCAATATTCGGAGACATAATATCTGCCTTCCTTTAAATGTTTCCGATTTGTGTCTTTTCCACAGACAATCTCTACCGATAATTTCGCCAATTCCATTGCCTGATCCTCTTTATCATTATAGACGGTTCCCTTCATTTTTCCAGTCTTGATTGCCTCCAGCGCATCGTCCAGACCGTCAATTCCAAATATGACAGGCCAGTTCCGGCAGTCATATCCGGCCTTCTGCCAGGCTGCCACTGCTCCCAGTGCCATCTCATCATTATTGGAAATAACCAGTTCTATCTCATCTCCATATTGTTCAATAAGACGACTCATTCTGTTTTCAGCCTGTCCACGGTTCCAGTCTGCAAACTGATAACTCAATTTTTCAAGATCAATCCCCTGTTCAAGCAAGGTCTTAACCGAATAGTCTGTTCTGCTGATGGCATCCTGATGTCCGGCCTCTCCTTCCAGAAGTATATACTGAATCTTCCCATCCTGATTCTTATCAACCTCCGGATGATTCTTAATATAATCCGCCACAATTTCTCCCTGCATGATCCCGGACTGCTCTGCGTTACATCCTATATAATACAGCTTCTCCCATTGCATCAGATCCTCCCTGACCGGCTCCCTGTTAAAAAAGAGAACCGGGATATCTTCTTGTTTTGCCATCCTGATAATACGGGATGGTGCCGTTCTGTCAACCAGATTCACACACAATACATCACAGCCGGCGTCAATCATCTCCTCAACGATCTCATTTTGATCCTGCTGATTATCATCGCCGTTTTTTACCGTTGTGATGATTTTCATATGATCTGTTTCCATTTTTTTCAGATTCTCTTTTAACTGATCCGTCATAGCATTGATAAATGGATCATCCTGCGTATAGGTTACAACTCCTATCCGGATGATATGATCTCTCTTTACACTCTTGTCTTCACATCCGGTAATCAGAAAAGCAATCAGCAGGATAACTGCTATCATACTTCTTCTTTTTCTGTTTTTTTTACTCATAAGAATATAAGAACCTTTCCAAATTATCATTTAATGAAAATTCATCTCTGTCAAACACCTTTATCTCTGTCTTATAGCCTTTTAGCCTGTAGAATCTGTGTTCCAGCCTTTGTGCCATTTCCCCGACACTTTTATATCCGATTTCATAGGCATCCGGAACCACCAGTCCCTGGATATTTCCGTTATCCAATAACACTACCGCTTTTACACTGCTCCCAATGCCATATATGTCCGCTCCCTGATATGAATCTTCATCAGACTGCTCGCCTAGTTCTTCCAATGCATGTGGATCCAGAACCACTATTGCATCTACTTTATCTTTTTTACTTACTTTTTCATAGATATTCTGATCTTTTTTCCGGTAACAATACCAGTCGATCTCACTTTTGGTATCTTTCAGTGAATCCCTTAATCCCCGGATCGCATCCTGATCTGACTTTGATTCTTTCCAGTTTGCGACAACTCCGATTTTCTGCCGCTTCTTTCCCAGCTGCTTTCCAAGTTCAGAACCTATCTTATAATAATCCGGTCCGATTACCGGATTACCGGAATTCCCGCCTTCTTTGGAATATACATCCTCCATGATCAGTGTGTATGGCGTCTTGGCACACTGTTTTTTTAACATGTCTTTCGTATCACTTCCCGGTGCCGGACATATGATAAATGCATCTATATTGTTGTGCTTCTGCTCTTTTATAATTTCTTTTTCCATCTCTGCATTTTCAATTTCATCTGTATTACAGATAATCATATGAAGATTGTTTATTTTCGCCGACTGCTTCATCCCTTTAATCAGTGAATTCCACCGGTTATCTCCTGATTCCGGTAAGATCACCGCCACTCGTTTTTCCGGCACATCCCGGTCAAAAATCTTCCATGCAAAAAATAATGTCAGTATCAGGAAAATACACTCCAGTATCAGGAATGTAATTTTATTCTTTTTCATCTACATCCCTCCCCTGTATATATTTCTGCATCTCCAATTGTTCTGCATTCTCCTTTGTATATGGAATTGCCGGTATATGGATAACAACCCTGGTCCCCTCATCCGGTTCACTATATATCTCCAGGCCATATTGCTCACCAAACATCAGCTGAATTCTGGAATGCACATTGATCACGCCAACACCCGAACCATGTTTTGGAACTTTATTGTTATCTTTCAGGATATTTTCCAGAACTTCTTTTCGCATTCCCATTCCATTATCTTCTATAATTATGTAAATATCGTCTTCTTTCTTTTCTCCCCGGACTGTGATTTTTCCTTCATCGTCCTCATCCATATTTCCCACGCCGTAATAAATTGCATTTTCGAGAATCGGCTGAATGACTAATTTTACAATACAATAATCTTCTATCTCTTTATCCGTCTGAAATTCCATTTGAAAACGTTCTTTATAACGCACAAGCTGGATATTCATATAGCTTCTGCTGTGCTGAAGTTCATCTTTAACCGGAATGATCGTCTTTCCGCGGGATAAACTGACTCTTAAAAGCTTTGCCAGTTCGGAGATCATAATAACTGCTTCTTCATTTTTCTGTGCTTCGATCATCCAAGTAATAGATTCCAGTGTATTATACAGAAAATGTGGATTAATCTGACTTTGTAATGCATCCAGTTCACTTTTTCTCCGTTCATTCTGCTGACGGATAATTTCCTCCATAAGCGTCTCAATCCGTTCATATGATCTTTGAACAGAATAACCCAAATGTCGTATTTCTGAAGAACCTCCTATGTAAATATCCGTTTTTCCTCCTGCTTCATATGTTTTAACCGATTCATCCAGTTTCCGAATCGGTTTGGATATTTTTCTGGAAATCAGCCTGTTTCCTTCCAGAAGCATCATCATAAGAACCATGATTGTTGTAAAGATATAATATCTGAAATTGTTAATTCTTGCAGTCTGCACGCTCTCCGGTACAACTCCGATCAGTTTCCATCCTGTATAGGCAATGTTGCCAACCACTACACTTTCCTTATGTCCATCTGTTGTGATCTCATAAGTGCCCTCCTCATACCCGGAAGCCTTCAGACTATTCTCTTCAAACAGGCCTCTAGCCATCTCTGTTTTTCTCGGATGATAGATCATCTGTCCGTCACGACTGATCATATAATAATAGATTCCTTCCGAAGAATCATTAATCTGCTTTAAGACATCTTCGATCACCGAATATTTCATATCTACAAGAAGGACTCCGCTTCCCGGAATCTCCCCATCGTTTATATCCACGTAACGGCTCAGTGAAACAACCCAATGATAACGATACAGACCATCTTCATACAAATTCTGAATATGCGGAATGGAAAAATGTACATTTTCAATTGCACTCTCGGCATTCTTATACCAGTCCTGTCCTTTTACATCTATATTTTCTTTTTCAACAGCAACCGGTTCCGAAGCAATCAACCGGCCTTCATTCCCATATAATGCCAGACTCTCGATTTTATCCGAATTCACCTCATATAATAAGCTGAACTGTTCAGCAAATTTTTCGCTGGATATATCAAATTCCTGAACGATATTATAATTCGCTGCATCAAAAATCTGCCGGATATCTAACAGGTCCGAATTCACCCTGTCTACTGTGCTTTCCACCGTCGCCTCTGTATTTGATACTGCCATCTTATCAATCGCAAGCTTAAATCTTTGATACAAAAGGAATCCCATAGTTACAATCGTGACAAGTGTAATCGCCATAAGAACAGACATGATGATCGACTGTATATTAAATACAACATTTTCTTTTAAATCCGAATCTTTTTTTCTTTTTTTCACGCTTTTTTCCTGTTCCCTTCATACGCATTACTGTTCTACTTTACAGATGCTCTATACTTCGAAGGAGAAACTCCGAACTTCTTTTTAAATACATAACTAAAATAATTGGCATCGAGATACCCCACTTTTTCTGCTATTGTGTAACTTTTCTCATCTGTATTTAATATCATCTCTGCTGCAATATCCATTCTGTAATCTGTTAAATAAGAGATAAACGATTTTCCCGCTTCTTTTTTAAATACAGAAGAAAAATAAGAATTCGATACACCGAGAACCGCACATACCTCGTCCAATGATATATCCGCCTCCATATACCTTTCTTGCACAATGTTCTGTGCTTCCACAATGAGCCGTCTGGCAGAACTGTTTCTTGCACATTTCAGCTTTTCACTGATCGTTTCCGACATCTGCACAATCCATGCTGTCAGTGAACTTTCATCCATCTGCGATACTTTTTCGTAAATATTCTGCATATTACCGGATATTTTATTGAAATCCAGCGAATTATCTGTACAGAACTTAAAAAATCCACTGACGATCTCCATTGTAGCAAGATTATACTGACTCATGGTTTCTGTATTTTTATGAAGCTTTTCCATCTCTCCATGTGCTGCCCGCTCTATCTCTGCCGAATCTCCTATACGAATTGCACGAAATAACGTCTGCATCCTTGACTCTTCTGACTGAACCGGTTTGATCTGTTCCTTCGGAACAATCTCTCCAATATTAATTGCCCGTTTTGTTCCGTATAAAACCCTGTAAGAAACTGCTTCTCTTGCCCGTTCATAGGAAAGACTGATCTCATACAGGCTGTCACACACGGTTCCGATTCCCGCTGTAACAACTGCACCCATGATGCGGTACGCCCACCGACAGAATCTGTCACAGGCATCTGTTATCTGGGTAATCTTATCTTCCGCATCCAGTTCCAGAATCAGCAGTGTATTTCCCATATATATAAATTCTCGACAGTTCCACTGATCCATCAGTCTCTGCTTGATCTCTCTTTCTACCGACATGGATAAAAGCAGTGGGTTCATGCCTTCGGGCACATGGTTCTCCGATGTGTGGAAGATTACACAGCCAAAGAGAGGTCCTTTCATATCTACCTGATACGCCTGTAAAAATCTTTCATAATCCTTTTTTTCTACTCTTCCTTCAATTAATGAAATAAAAAAATTGGACTGTAATTTCGGAAGTACTTCCTGAAAATAATCATTTAATTTTTTTACATTTAATTTTTCTTCTCTTTCCCTGTCCAGCGTATGTTTCAGATTGGTCAGGCTTTCTGACAATTCTGTTGCATTGACCGGTTTGAGCATATATTCCTTGATTTCCAAATGCACTGCTTCTTTCGCATATTCAAACTCATCAAATCCCGTACAGAGCATGATATAAATATTCGGATATTCCCGATTCAGCCTTCTGGATAACTCTAACCCGTCCATATAAGGCATCTTAATATCCGTCAGCACCACATCCGGCTGGAGTTTTTCTACTAATTCCAGTGCTTTCACCCCATTTGTCGCACTTCCTGCCACCTCAAACCCCAGATCATTCCAATGAATTTTTTTCTCTATCATATCGATGACTTCGGCTTCATCATCTACGAGAATCACTTTATATCGTTCCATCTTTTTCCCCTTTTTCATGGCCGCTATACGTTTATTCCAGTATAACAAATTTACGCCTCTTATAGCATATCCAAATACAAAATCTGCCTTCAAAATTTTTTTACTCACAAATTCCTTTCGAACGCATCATGTCGAAAAAACCGTCCCTTTCATCTTTCCGATGAGCAGGACGGTCTACTTCTTTTTGTATAAGCCTGTATAAACAGTCTTTTATTTATTATTTCTTCTGTACATATTTCAGACAGTCAAGTGTTACTGCTGCCAGAATAATGATACCTTCAAAAATAAACTGAAGGTTTGTATCAATACCAAGAACCGTCAAAGAATAGGTCAATGATGTAAAGATCAGTACACCTGTCACAACTCCCGATATCTTACCAATACCACCGGTAAAGGAAACTCCACCAACTACGCAGGCTGCAATGGCGTCCATATCCCATCCCTGTCCGTAAGCGGCACTACCGGATCCAACCATTCGTACACACTCCAGCCATGAACCGAATCCATAAAGAATACCTGCAAGGATAAATGCTCCCATCGTTACTTTAAATACCGAGATTCCTGATACAGCTGCCGCCTCTGGATTTCCACCAACTGCGTATAAATTTTTTCCAAATGTTGTCTTATTCCAGATAAACCACACAACAGCAATCGCAACTACTGCCCATAAAATAATCATCGGAAAACGTCCTGCCTGTGGAATAAAAATATTCGGGATTGTCGGATCAATCGCACCAAAAGAAACTCCTTTTGTAGCATATGTAACAAGACCAAAAATGATCAACATATTTGCCATCGTTGAAATAAATGGATGCATCTTAAATCTTGCCATGAAAAATCCGGCTGTCATTGCAAATACAGTTGTGAAAAGTATACACACACATAATGCTAATATAGCTCTTGATGCCGGTGCCATACCCGAAAAATCAAAAACATGTCCAAACACAGTACCTGTGTTAATTCCGTTATGCATGATAATGGTTGCTGTAACCATACCCATACCAACCATACGTCCTACAGAAAGGTCTGTACCTGTCAGAAGGATCAGACCGGCAACTCCAAGTGCAAGGAACATTCGCGGTGAAGCCTGCTGCAAAATGTTAAGGATGTTTGTGGTTGTAAAAAGCTGTGTATTTTTCACGATTGGTGTAATAATACACAATGCGATAAAGATCATGATAATTACAATATACAGACCGTTCTTATACAGGAACTGTGTCATATTAAATGTATATTTGTAATTTTCAAAATTCTGTGCCTGCTTCTGTGCAAATGTATATTTTGACATTCTGAGCAGATCGATCAGGTGGAACTTATGCATGTATGCATCATGTTTTCTATCCTTGATCTCCTGGATCCTGGATTCATGTGTCATCTGCGCATCATATAATTTATTCTTATATGTGTATTTTTCAGCTTTGATCTCTTCTGCATCTTTCAGGCTGCTGACTGCCTTCTTATGTTCTTCCTGCAGATCCGCTTTTAATTTTTCAAAATTACTGTTTTCCGCTTTTTTCTCTGCTTCGCAGCTCTTTGCAACAATGTTATAATACTCACTGTTGTAATGTTTGGAAAGAAAACCTTCAGCATCTGCGATCAGTTTTGCAATCTGCTGTTTATTTGCATCTTCTGTTGCTTTTGCCTTCTCCAGATTCTTCTTACATTCCCCGATAATCTTATTCTGTTCTTCTTTTGTTAAGTTCTTATTCTCTTTTGCTATTGCAATCTGATTTTTTAAACTGTTGACTTTGTCAGATCCTTCCACACGCAGTGCATCGATCTGCTCCTGTATTTTTCCAACATATTCGTCAATCGGTTTCAAAAGTATTGCTTCTTCTTCAGCCGAAATGATAATGCTTTTTTCTGCCATCTTCCATACCCCTCTCTGTTACAGATATTTTGCACTGAGTCTCAATAATTCTTCCTGGTTCGTCTCTTTTGTATTTACGATTCCGGCCAGTCGTCCGTTTGACATAACACCGATACGGTTCGTAATACCAAGAATCTCCGGCATCTCAGAAGATACAACAATAATTGTTTTCCCCTGCTTTGCCATATTGATGATCAGTTCGTAAATCTCATATTTCGCACCAACATCAATTCCTCGTGTCGGATCATCCATCATGAATACACTCGGTGAACGCTCCAGCCACTTTCCGAAGATTACCTTCTGCTGATTTCCTCCGGAAAGACTTGTGATCATATCATCCGGGCCCATACACTTTGTATGCATGATTTTAATCTCTTCCGCAGTTGCACGTACCATTCTGTCATGTGACAGCACTGCACCATTCTTATAATGGTTCATGTTAGCAATGGTCGTATTAAATGTAATATCGCCTTTTAAGAACAGACCATTAGCTTTTCTTTCTTCTGTGATCAGGGCAAATCCATGATCCATTGCATCTCTCGGCGATGAAAAGTTCATGAGCTTTCCATCGTATATTACATTTCCTTCTGCTCTTGTGCGGATTCCGAAGATTGTTTCTAAAAGTTCCGTACGTCCGGCACCAACCAGACCGTAAAATCCAAATATTTCTCCTTTTCTGATATCAAAGGATACATTTTGAATCTTTGGTGCATATTTTGACGAAAGATTCTGTACAGAGAGAATCTTCTCTCCGGGCTCATTGTCAACAGGTGGAAATCTGTTATCCAGCGAGCGCCCAACCATTGCCGATATCAGTTCATTCATATCTGTATCTTTGCACTCTTTTGTCATAACCAGACTCCCATCTCTGAGCACAGATATCTCATCACATATATTGAATATCTCATCCATCTTATGTGATATATAAATCAGCGAAATTCCCTGTGCTTTCAACTGACGCATCATCTTGAAAAGTTTCTCAACTTCCGGTGCTGTCAGGGATGAGGTTGGTTCATCCAGTACAATTACTTTGGAATGATAGGAAATAGCTTTTGCAATCTCACACATCTGCCGCTGGGACACAGACATTTTTTTCATTGGCTGTGTCAGATTTGCTGTGATTCCAAGCTGTCTGAAGAGATTTGCAGTTTCCTTTTTCATTCTTCCTTCATCGACAATTCCAAAAGAATTCTTTGGATATCGTCCAAGAAACATATTATCTACAACGCTTCTTTCAAGACATTGGTTCAATTCCTGGTGTACCATCGCTACTCCGTTTTCCAGTGCATCTTTTGGTCCCGAGAAATTTACTTCTCTGCCGTCTAATATAATTGTCCCCTCATCTTTCTGATAAGTACCAAAGAGACATTTCATCATTGTCGATTTTCCGGCACCGTTTTCACCCATAAGTCCCATAATGGTCCCAGGTTTGACATTCAGGTTTATATGTTTCAGAACTTTGTTTCTACCGAACGACTTACTCATGCCATTGATCGATAAGATGTATTTATTCTTATCTACTGTCATAACTCTGCTTCCTTTTCTTGATGAAAGAAGGGTATCATCTCTGACACCCCTCTGCGTTTCATTCATTTACCTTTTAACCAGTCTCTTATTTTGAGAGAAGTGATGTGTATGCTGATGCATTGTCTGTCTTAACCATGTTAATTGCAAATGCATCATATTCGTTTGGATTTCCGAGACGGTTTGTGATGTTCGACTCTGTCTGTCCATCTCCACCGATGTAATCAACCTTCAGGTTAAGGAGATCATCATAGTTCTCAAGAAGTGGCTGGTATGTTGAGCTCAGGAAGTTGTCTGATGCATTGTAAATATCAAGCCATACTTTCTTAGATGGACTCTTGCTTGAATCAAGCTGTTTTGACACTTTGTCATAAATCTTTGTTGAATCTGTAAAGTCTTTGTAATTATCAGCTGTTACTGCAACATTTAATGCGTAGTAAGATCTTTCTTCTTCGCTGTATCTGTAATCTTCACCTTCTTTCAGGCAGTTACCGGCATCATCTGCTGTACCAATACCTGTATCCACGTCTGCTCCGTCAAGTGCGTTACGGAGTACTCTTAATGTCAGATAAGCCTGAACATCTGCATGCTGAGAGATTGTTCCGCCGTATCCTTCAGCGATTGCTGCAACAGCGTCACTGTTTGCATCATATCCGAATGTAGGAACTTTGTTATCTTTTGCCCATGCATTAAACATTGACATTCCCATACCATCATTGTTAGAAACAACAATATCGATCTGATCTCCGAAAGAAGCTTCCCATGTTCCGATTGCGTTACCTGCTGTAGCCGCATCCCATGTTGCCCCTGCTGAGTTCTTCATTTCCTGAGAAGCAAGCTCACGGACTGTAAATTCTTTTCCGGCTACATCAATCTTAGCATCCTGGACAACTTTTGCTTTTCCGTCTACGTTTGTTCCTGCCGGCTTGGAAGCAACTTCGTCACCATCTTTAACTCCTGTTCCAAGTGCCGCACGAACGCCACGTGTACGTGCGATAGAATCATTATGTCCGATGTCACCGATTGCAAGTACATATCCGATAACTCCATCACCATTTCTGTCAATCTTATCAGCATTTGCTTTGATATAATCAACAACCATCTCTCCCTGAAGTTCTGCTCCCTGATTAGCATCAAATCCTACATAATAAGTATCTTTGTTGAAATTCAACGCTTCTTTGTCCAATTCCCCTGTTGAACTATTAGAAGGTTGACGGTTAAACCAGCAAAGCGGTTTGTCCTTATTGGCTACAGAACTGCTGTCTGAAGATCCTGATGATTTTGAATCACCTGACGAAGATCCTCCGCAGCCTGCCAGTGATAATGCAAGTGTTGCTGCCATCATGAGTGCAAATACTTTTTTCTTTTTCATTTTCTTTCCTCCTGTTTTGTGCGTTTTGTTTTTAATCGCGTCTAACTCATTGACTAATCTCATTATAATTACAACACTATTTTTTTGACATAGAATATTTTTGGATTAATTATCAATATTTTTATATTGATCTATGTTTTTTTATATATTTTATCCAATTGTGCAGAATCTGTCTCTACTATATATAATATAAAACAAAAAAACTGCGATAATAACCTTCACGCTATTACCACAGTTTCTCTTATATGTTCTTATTACGAATAAAATAATGATTAAGCTGTTGCTTTCTTATCATCTGTTTTTTCAAGAAGTTTCTTTACACCCTGGATTGCAACCAACACACCAAGGATCAGAAGCAATACGGCAAAAATCAACTGTAATGTATTTCCAAGATCCAGCCCTGTTGTCAGGAATGCTTTTGTCAGTTTCACGATCGTCATACCAAGTGCTGTAAATGTAACTGCCATCATGAATACCATTGGAATCCAGAGCATACATCCCTGACGTTTTGTCTTCTTAAGGAATACTGCGCAGGCTACCAGTGCCAGTACAGATAACAGCTGGTTGGCTGAACCGAACAGTGGCCAGATCTCTGCATATCCGACTTTGGTCAGGAAATATGCAAGTACCAGTGTAATGATTGTTGCAAAGTATTTATTTGTTACCACTTTCATGAATGGATTCAGATGATCCATATCTGTATCGTCATCGATAAAGAATTCCTGGAACGACAGACGTCCGACTCTGGCTACAGAGTCCAGTGATGTCAATGCAAATGCGGATACTGCCAGGTTAATCAGTGTGAATACAAGTGAATGTGGCAGACCAATAACTGACAGGAAGTTCGCAATCGCTCCGGCGAAAATCTGAGGCTGTGTTGTCAGTCCCTGTGCTGCTGCTTCACCTTTGGCAAAAGATGCAACTGCGATCAGTGCAATAACTGCAAGCATACTTTCCATTAACATTGCTCCGAATGATACAGGAAGCATGTTCTTCTCATTCTTAATCTGTTTGGATGCTGTACCGGAAGATACCAGTGAATGGAAGCCGGAAACCGCACCACAAGCGATCGTTACAAATAAGATTGGGAACATATACTGTCCATCTACGTTAAAGCTTGTGAATGCCTGAAGGTTACAAGATGGATTTGCTACAAATACACCAATAACCGCACCAACGATCATAAAAATCAAAAGGTAACTATTCAGATAGTCACGAGGCTGAAGAAGCGCCCATACAGGAGCGACACTGGCAATCAGGATGTAAACGAAGATGATGAGATGCCATGCATCCAGTCCTACATACATTGGGAAGTGAAGTCCCAGTGCGATTGCTGCTACCAATAATACGATTGCAACCGCTGTATTAATCCACTTATTAAATTTCGTATACTTCAAAAACATTCCAAGTCCGACTGCTTCTAAGATAAATATCATAGAAGTAGTTGCGACTGCACCGTTAGCTGCAATTTTTGTTACTTTTCCGGCTTCACTTACTGAGAATCCATTAAAAGTTCCGGCTACAACATCAGCAAAAGCTGCAACGACCAGAATACAAAACAGCCAGCAGAATAACAGGAATAATTTCTTACCTAATTTTCCGATATATTCTTCGATGATATATCCGATTGTACGTCCTTTATTCTTTACAGATGCATACATAGATGCAAAATCCTGAACGGCTCCAAAGAATACTCCTCCGATTAAGATCCACAAAAGTACCGGAAGCCATCCGAAGATTGCTGCCTGGATCGGTCCGTTGATCGGACCTGCACCTGCGATTGATGCAAACTGATGACCGAATACGACGTTCGTATCGGCCGGTACATAGTCAACTCCGTCTTCCATCTCATATGCCGGAGTTTTGGCATTTGGGTCAATGCCCCATTTGTTCTGGAGATAACGACCATAAAGAAGATATGCTCCACCAAGCACAACAATGGCAATGATCATCATTAATATTCCACTCATAAAACAATCCCTCTTCTTTCTCTTTAAAGTAAATATATAAAAAAACGCCTTCGCTATCCTTTCGGATAACAAAGGCGGAATATTCTTCCGTGGTACCACTTCGTTTTACTGCAGTCATCACTAACCACAACCACTTGTTACTGTCAAAATATCTAACAGTTTCTTCTGTAACGTGAAGACAACGTCCCGGCTTACTCGATACCTGACTATGTTGATTCTTCCAACCTGTATATTTCAGCGGGATGCTCCTGGGTGATATCATAAAATACTTTCTGCCGTTTCACACCATCCAACGGCTCTCTGAATTCCAGTTAACTTTTATGACGTATCCCTTTCATTGCATTTCTTATTTACTTTTTTATCTTACTTAATGTTTTACACTTTTTTCTTGTAAAGTGCAAGAGTGGAATTAAACATAATTTACAAAAATACAGTTCTATTTTTGTGTATTTTTTTCACATTATATGATTCCGGTTATCTCTTCTACAGATTTCACAAAATAATCTGCTCCATCCAGTTCTCCCTTCTCACCATAACCATACAGGCATCCGATAAACGGACTTTTACAGGATCTGGCACATTCCAAATCCTGTCTTCTGTCTCCGATCACCAGATAGGAACCCGGATAGTCCCTGATAACTTCCTGCACGATCTCCGTCTTAGGACAGAAACCATACGATTCACAGTCATAAAACTGTTCAAACCATCTTTCCATTCGGAATTCTTCCCAATGTGCTTTGCGGTATGCCACTTTACAGTTGCTTAAGATCACAAGATGATATCCTCTGTTCTTCAAAGCTGTAAGCATCTCTTCCGCTCCCGGATACCACACTGCCCGGTGCTTCCTGATCTGCCTGACCATGGAATCTCCCACGATCGCACTTGCCTGATCTTTGTATCTCTGATCTAATTCCGGCAGAAATGTATCCCACATTTCTTTGCTGTTTAAGCCCAGCCAGCCTGCGATCTGCGCCGTCTCTATCTTCTGTTCCTCTACAACATTCTGTTCTGACAACCACTGATAAGCTTCCCTGAACGCCGGCTCATAGATTCCAAGAGTATTATGTATCGTTCCATCATAATCAAAAATGATTGTTTTCACCATCGGCTGCACCTGATTAAAGCTGCTTCATCAGATTTACCATCTCAATTGCGGACAATGCACAGTCATATCCTTTATTTCCTGCTTTACTTCCTGCACGTGCGATAGCCTGTTCGATATTCTCTGTTGTGATCACTCCGAATAATACCGGAATTCCTGTTGCAAGTTCAACCTGCGCGATTCCTTTGGCCGATTCATTACACACCAGATCATAATGGGAAGTATCCCCGCGGATAACTGCTCCCACGCAGATGACTGCATCATACTTTCCGGACTGTGCCATCTTCTGTGCAGTCAGCGGAATCTCAAATGCTCCCGGTACCCATGCAGCCGTAATGTTCTCTTCTTCTACCCCATGTCTTACCAGCCCGTCGACGGCTCCGCCCAATAACTTATTCACAATGATCTCATTGAATCTGGCAGCCACGATTCCGACTTTCATTCCCTCAGGTGCTACTACTTTTCCTTCTACTAAATTGATCTGTCTCATGATTTCTTCCTCCTGTTATTCATTAAATCTTTTTATAATTCTATTTCTTTGAAAATGTGTCCCATCTTTTCCTGTTTTGTCTTCATATATTTCAGATCATACTTCTGCGGTGGGATCTCCAGCGGTACTCTTTCATTGATCTTCAGTCCAAACCCACCAAGTCCATAGACTTTGTCCGGATTATTGGTCAGAAGCCTCAATGACTTCACTCCGAGATCCGATAATATCTGCGCTCCGATCCAGTACTCTCTGAGATCCGGTGCAAATCCCAACTTTACATTGGCCTCTACCGTATCATATCCCTGCTCCTGCAGTGCATATGCCTTGATCTTATTGAGCAGCCCGATTCCTCTGCCTTCCTGCCTCATGTAAAGAATGATCCCTCTGCCTTCTGCTTCTACCTGACGCATCGCTGTCTGAAGCTGCAGACCACAGTCACATCTAAGCGAGCCAAATGCATCACCTGTCAGGCACTCCGAATGTACCCTGCAAAGTACATCTTCACCGTCTCCGATATCACCTTTTACCAGTGCAAGATGGTGTTCTCCTGTAATATCATTGATATATCCGTGAAGTCTGAAATCTCCATACTGCGTCGGAAGGTCTGCAACCGCCTCTTCTTTTACATGTTTTTCATGGATTCTCATGTAATCCTGAAGATCACGGATTGTAATAAATGTAAGATTATGCTCTTTTGCAAGTTCCCACAACTGTGGTGTACGCATCATTGTGCCATCTTCTTTCATAATCTCACAACACACGCCGCATTCTTTCAATCCAGCCATTCTCACCAGATCAGTCGTTGCCTCTGTGTGTCCGTTCCGCACCAGGACTCCGCCTTTTCTGGCAATGAGTGGAAATACATGTCCCGGTCTTCTGAAATCTTCCGGCTTCGCATCTTCATCCACACATTTCATGATTGTATAGGAACGTTCTGCTGCCGAAATACCTGTCGTCGTATCAACATGGTCCACCGCAACGGTAAATGCTGTGCTGTGATTATCGGTATTCTCCGCAACCATCGGTGGAAAGTTAAGCCTTGCTGCAATTTCCGCACTCATCGGTGTACAGATAAGCCCTTTCGCATAAGTCGCCATAAAATTGATATTCTCCTGTGTTGCAAACTCTGCTGCACATACCAGATCCCCTTCGTTCTCTCTGTCCGGATCATCTGTAACCAGAATAACCTTTCCTTCCCTCAGATCCCTTAGTGCCTCTTCGATTGTATTGTACTGATTGTTTTGTGACATTCTATTTATCCTCCTGTTCTAAAATCCGAATTCCTGCAAAAATTCCATCGTAATTCCGGATTCTTTTTTCTCTTCTTCACTCTTTCCAAGGCCTAACAGCCTTTCTACGTATTTTCCGATCACATCATTCTCCAGATTCACCGGATCGCCCGGCACTTTTTCCAAAAGCGTCGTTTCTTCTCCTGTATGCGGGATAACCGATACCTGAAATCCCTCTTCCTCTACTTTTGCCACCGTCAGGCTGATGCCATCTATACAGATGGAGCCTTTTTCTACGATCAGATGTAATATCTGCGGCGATGTTCCGATAGATACCCAGATGGCATTCTCCTCCCGGATCAGAGACCGGATCACACCGGTTCCGTCAATATGACCGCTTACGATATGTCCTCCAAATCTTCCGTCTGCAGCCATTGCCCGTTCCAGATTCACCTGACTTCCGACTTTACAGCTTCCCAGACTGCTTCTCCTGATGGTCTCTGCCATCACATCTGCAGTAAATCCATCCGGCTGAAGTGATGTAACTGTCAGACACACTCCATTGACTGCGATACTGTCACCGATCTTCGTTCTTTCCAATACCTTCTTCGCCTTGACTGCCAGAACTCCCGACTCTCCGGTCAGCTGCATATAGCGGACCGATCCTTTCTCTTCTACGATTCCTGTAAACATGACCCCTCCTGTTCTTTTTCACATACCTGGCAGATTATCCTGATGTCTTCACCGATCCGGCAGATATCCGTACATTTCAGTTTCAATGCTTCTGAGGGAAGTCCGATGCCGATCCCTTCCACCGGTGTCTTACTGTTCTTTCCGCCAAATAATTTTGGTGCGATAAAACAGTGTACCTCTTTTACAATTCCTGCCCGCAGTGCACTGTCGTTCAGCGTGCCCCCGCCTTCCAGCAGAATGCTGTCAATGCCCTCATTTCCAAGATATGTCATCAGCTTTTTAAGGTCTATCTGACCTTTTTCATCCGGACAGCAGACAGTATCCACGCCTTTCGCATGTAACCGTTCTATTTTTTCTGTTATTTCTTCGTTCTCTTCCCGTCCTGCATAAGCCACGATTGTCCGGTACTCTTTTGCACTTCTTACGATCTGGCTGTCAAGCGGTATCCTAAGACTGCTGTCGCATACTATTCTGACCGGACTTTTCCATCCTTCTACCCGGACATTCAACATCGGATCATCCGCAAGTACAGTCCCGATACCGGCCATAATACCCATATACCGGTGCCGCATATGCTGCACTTCCTGTCGGGCCGGTTCTCCTGTGATCCACTTCGATGCACCCGTCTTTGTAGCAATTTTCCCATCCAGTGTCATGGCATATTTCATCACTACATATGGTGTCTTCGTCGTAATATAATGGAAGAACACCGGGTTCAGACGGTCACATTCTTCCCGCATAAAATCCTGAACTACTGTAATTCCCGATTCACGCAATATCTGTGCACCTTTTCCTGCCACCTTTGGATTCGGATCCCTGGAACCAATCACCACTTTTTTAATCTTCTGTTCTATGATTGCTTCCGTACACGGCGGTGTCTTGCCATAATGACAGCATGGTTCCAGCGTAACATAGATTGTCGCACCCTCTGCCGATTCTGTAAGCGATGCGATTGCATTGCGCTCTGCATGAAGTTCTCCGCATTTTTTATGATAACCTTCCCCGATGATCCGGCCGTCTTTTACGATCACCGCACCTACCATCGGATTCGGATTCGTCCATCCTTCTCCCTTTTTTGCAAGCTGGATTGCCCGGAGCATGTATTCCTGATCCGTCATTTCTCTTCCTTCTTTCTTAGTTATACAAAAACCCCTGCAGGATACCTACAGGGGAAATGATCTGTTACATATAACTGACAAATGATCTGTTAACCAAAAAAGCTCTGAAATGGATTACCATCTCAGAGCTCAGACACTACATTCATCTTTTAAAATAACTGTACCATCATCTTCTTTCATCCAGACTATACTGTCGGCTCCGGAATCACACCGGATCATGCCTCTCGGCCCGCGGGCTTTACCGCCGGTAGGGAATCACACCCTGCCCTGAAGATTTCGTTTTTTTTATCATAATACTTTATATATCATTTGTAAAGCAAAAGATATCAATGCATTCCAATCAGAGATCAAAAAATAATTTTTTTCAAAAAGGACTCCGGGTTTCATAAAACCGAAGTCCCTGAAAATCAAATTTCCATTACGTCTTTCTTATCTACACTGATCACGACAATCGCTATCACAAATGCTATTGTACTTTTTATGTCTTTATCTCTATGTTTTTTTGAATTATAATCCTTCCCGGCACCTAATACATTTTTATAATGCCTTGTCCATGAATGCAATAATACCCGCTTCGACTTCGTTCTTAATCTCAGCATAATTATGTATCTCGTGGCGGTATCCCGAGTACAGCTTCGTCGTTACGTTATGTCCGGTCTGTACCAGCCAGTTACTTACCTGATATACACCGACACCATACTCACCTACCGGGTCCTGATCTCCCGCAATATTATAGATTGGCAGGTCTGTCGGCACTTTTTCGGCCCACTTTGTTCCCTCGATCTGTAACATCATCTGGATGAAATCATATACCGAACGGTTGCTGGTCGGTCTGGTAAATGCATCAAACGGATCATCGGCATGATCCCGCTGTACATACGGATCGGCACAGATCCACTCATTTCCGATGCTGACCTCTCCACAGCGCTCACACATCCATCCCATCAGTTCTCCGGTATATGACGGATCGGATTCTTCTCCATGTCCTGCATCGATCGCTTCTTTTAATTTCTTTCCCGTCTCTTCTGCCCCGCGGAAGATTCCCGTTGTTCCGCAGATGGTTGCCCCGGCCAGTTCGTCCCCGTATTTTGCAATGAAATCTCTTGTGATAAAAGATCCCATGCTGTGTCCGAATAAAAAATATGGCAGATCCGGATATTTTTCACACACGATTCCTTTCAATGTATGCTCGTCTTCCATCATTGTATGCGGTCCTTTGTCTCCCCAGTCACCCCACACATTATTGACCATTGCTGTCTTCCCATGTCCTACATGATCGTCTGCTGCCACGATATAACCCGCATCCATGAAGGCAGATATCATATGCAGATAACGTCTGGAATGTTCCCCAAATCCGTGGATCACCTGGACAATTCCCTTCGATTTGCAAGCCGGAACATAGATCCATCCCTGGACCTGGTCACGTCCGTTGTAGGACGCAAAAGATACTTCGGTATTCCTCTTCCACCTCACCAAATGCTCTGACCTCATACCTCAGATCAATATGCAATTCGGGCGCTTCGCTCTCCTGTTTCTCTCCCAGAAGAAACGTCAGATCATACCATAGCATTGCCTTATCAATCGCATTCAACTGCATCTTCTCTTCCGATGTCAGGTCCGAACCGAGAAATTTTTCATAAATCATAGAAAGCATACGTTCTTCGCGTTCATTATATTCCGGCAGTTCCTTCTTAAAAGGCGACGGAACATCCGACATATAACACTCACTTGCATCGTGAAGCAGGCATGCAAGCACCATCCTATCCGACAGACCTCTCGCCTTTGCCTCTTTTGCACAGCAAATGCAATGTTCCCCGACCGACCAGAACGTCTTCACATGACCATTTCCTCTGCATATCAGAGACAGCGCATGTGCAATATCTGCTATGTCAAATAACTCCGGATTCGGTTCTGTTGGTTTAAAATGTTTTCCTGTGTAGGTCGTAATGTATTCACTCATTTTCTTTTTTGCTCTTTCACATACTCTTCCAGAATCTCCGCTGCCCTTCTGCATGCTTTCACACAAGGTCTGCTCTGATAATACGCTTCCGTTCTGACCGCAGGCTCTTCCAGATCTTCGCCCTTCTCCAGCCCGAGAAGTTCCCGGCAGATCAGGCTTCCTTCCGAAGCTTCAAAGGATCCACAAAGCTTCTGCACAAGTACATAAAGCTGCTTTTTCCCCGCCGCATCTTTCGGATCGTCATATCCGTACAGATCACCGATTACCATGACCATTCCTGTCACGGCTCCGCATACCTCACGCAGCTTGCCAAATCCCGCTCCGAACGGGCTTGCTTTTTTTGCTGCCTCTTCCACTGTTATTCCCAGTTCTTCCGCAAATGCTGCATAGACCGACTGGCTGCAGTTGTAGCCTGTGCGGAAGAGGGATTCTGCTTTGTCTGCCTTGTTCATTGATTTTCACCTCCGGTTGTAATAACATAATCTGTCACACTGTTCTTCTATACTGATTATGATACCATGAAACCTTAACACCCTCAACTTTATATTATAAGCCACTTTTCACTCCAAACATCCATTTCACGCCCTTAGCCAATCTTTTCCCAGCATCTGCAAAATGCCCTCCCGCATTCCACTCTAAAACCACGGATTCCACCATCGAGTCCTCCTGTAACAGCCCTTCCTGCGCCCTGGTCCTGTCACCGACCGCTGCCATTACTTTGTTCTTCGCCTTCTCTTCCTTTCCGCCAAGGCTCAGATACACGCTACATTTACTCTGAATCACATGATTCCTCACATAATGGTCCCAGTCCGGGAACCACAACGAACCCGAACAGCATATAATTCCAGAAAACACGTCACTTTCATAAGCTGCCCATAGCACGAATAATCCGGCAAGCGAATAACCCATCAGCCAATGTTCCCTGTCTTTCACACCAAAAGTCCGGTCAATATGTGGCACACATTCCTCTGTCAGCCATCTCAGCGTCTTCAGACCTTGTCCGGCGAAGCCTTCCTTTCCGAATACAGCCGATGCTTCCCACGGTGAAAAGTCCCGGTTCCAGTTCTCCACCTGAAATGCAACGAGCAAGAAATTTTGTTCCGGCACAAGTTCCAGTAGAGATTCCCACAGATGTTCTACTTCGTTCTGCTGATGTGGATACATGCCCCAGAAGATGACCGGGCCGCCGGTTCCGTTCTGAGCGAGATGTAATTTGATTCCGTTTATTGACATATCCTGAATCATCCCGGCACTCCCGCCGCCCTTTTCTTTTGTTAGCTCCGTTGTAAGCATTTGCTTTTTCTCTTTATCTTCCATCTGCAATTCTCCTAAATTACAAAGATTCATCTTTATTAATCTCTTCCATATACCCGGCTGTAACAATGCCTGCCGGCAATGCCACAATTGCTCTAAATGTTCTTTTTTCCAAAATTATGAAAAGTATCAAGAATAAAAATTTCATCATTAGTATGCACAGCCCTTTCTTCTTACTAAAGTTTATCTTTTCTCCCGATACAACTTCGCCGGCCGATGCCCGGCATCCCCCGTCATCTCCCCGGTATCTTCTACCAGATCAGCCACTTTTCTTCGAAACGCCGGAACCAGAAGCTTCGTATCCAGCACCGTCTCATGAATCTGCTGCAATTCTCTCAATGTAAACTTCTCCGGTAAAAGCCGGAACGCTATATGCGTCTCCGTAATCCACTTGCGAAGCTGTACGATTGCATCTGCAAGAATCAGCTCGTGGTCAAATGCAAGGTCATCACTTTCTATCGTCTTGAATTTCTTCTTTACATCCCACTTCGAAGTTGTCTCTTCTAATCTTGCATGAAGCTTCTCATCCCCATGTGTCAGACACAGATTCCATATACCGGCTTCTTCCTGAAATGACACATCAAACCACTTTGCATCTGAAGCATCATCTCCTGCCTGGATTATTTCCTGTCCAGCATTGACAAGTGCCATGTATCCATTGCTGATCACCCATCTTCTCGGATCACGGTCTGGATTGCTGTAGGTACCGAACTGTTCCAGGAAATTACAGTTGCAGTTTGTCTCTTCTTTTAATTCACGTTCTGCGGCTTCGCCGATGGTTTCCTTCGGACCAACGAATCCGCCCGGAAGGGCATAACAGCCTTCATATGGTGCCGCACCTCTCTGGATTAAAAGTACCTTTAACTCTTTCTCGGCTATTTTTCTGTAATTATCTTCTTCTTTGTCAAACATTCCGAAAATGACGATATCTGCAGTTACGGATGGTTTTGGATATTTTGAATCATCGTAAGTCTTTACAAATTCTTCGTTAGCCTTTTGCATTTCTGATTTTTTCCGCATGATTACTACCTCTTTCTTTTTTCGTCCTATATTATTATCTTTATGTTAGTATCGCTTTGATAGTATGTCAATATATAAATTTACGCACACGAAAAATGTCATCTCATCTTCTAACGTTCTTCGTGTACGTTTATCCTCTTCAGATACTTCACTACCTTGCTTATTTGTTTTTACTGAATCTTTTCACATATACTCTTTACACATATCTCTTTACGTATATCTTTTTACGTATACTTCTTCCGTGACAACCATTTCTGATCGATACACTTCACTTCCCCATCAAACCGGATATGTAAATGCACCCCGCCAGATCTCTGATTAATCTTCTCCACAATTCCATGTCCGAATTTCGGATGTGTCACTGCATCGCCAAGCTTATACTGAACCACTTCATCTTTTTTCTTCTGTGCAGTCTTCAGTTGCTGATAAGTATCCCGGACCGGCACGGACTTATCATGAATCCTGTTCTTTAATACTTTATCGTAGTCATGATTCATAAGCGCTTCGCCCGCCTTATAATACGGCGTCGGCGCCGCTCCGATTAGAGAACAGCAGTATTTCCAAGCACTTCCGTGTGTTCCCGCCTGCCATTTATACTTTTCGGGAATCTGCATATTGTACTGCATGTAATGGGCGTATTCGTGTTTGAATAAATCTATGCGATCCTCTTTGGACAGCGGATTCTTCACACCATATGCAATAAACAACAGCGAAAAATGAAAATGCTCTTTTTCATGTGCACTTCGTCTAGTGTAAGATCCCAGTGTGTCCGTGTCATATCCAAATGTTATCGGCACTTTTGCACCATTCAAATGGAGTTTTCTGTCCAGTTCTTCATATAGATTTTGTATTAATGCCCGTAAAATCGGGATTTCTTTCTGCAAGCGTTGTCGCAGGAATTGGTCTTCTCGGTTGTAATATGTCATCTTCTCGCACTCTCCATATGCATCTATTTCCAATTCTTCCACACATCCGGCCGATATCCTACCGTTGCCTGCTTTCCATTACGAACAATCGGTGTCTTGATCATCTTTTGATTTTCCAAAATCTTTTCTGCTTTATCTTCCTCTGCAAGATAAGTAATCAACGCAAGCAGATCTTTATCCTTGCACTCCTGATCGATCAGTTTTTCATATCCTCCGACAGCCTGGCATACCGAATTGAATTCACCTTTACTCAGACCTTTTTCTTTCATATCTACGAACTGGTATTTAATTCCGCGCTCTTTGAAAAAGCGTTCTGCTTTTTTGCTGTCGAAGCTTTTCTTGATTCCGAATATTTGTATGTTCATCCTTGTTCCTCTCTCATTCTTCTCTTTCTACGCTATAATATAACTGTTTTGGACTCTTTGGCTTATCTGGAATACTCAACTTAATTACGCCAGCTTCTACTAATGGATTTACATACGTCTGTATAGCATAAGTAACAGAATTTAACCCCAGATAATCACAAATTTCCTTTCTTGTACGCGGTGTTTTACAAAATACTATTAAATTATTTGTTTCTTCATCATTTGACATATCTTCATAATCATTCTTTGATTCTTTATATAGTTTTACAATAAAACTTCCTCTTTCATCCAAGAATTCTGGCTGTCTTAAGTTATATTTCTCCATTTCCATCCGGATTGTTGGAATTCCCGAATACCTGTTTTCTGTTATTCCCAATGTTTCAAGTGCCGATGCAAGTACCGGATTTCTTGTATCCGGTTGAATTTTTCCTAATTGGTCAATAGTGATTCTTCCATATAATCCACCTGGATTATGTATTTCAATCCTGTCTTCAAACATTATAAGTTGAATCGGCATTCCTTCTGTATGAATACTATAATCACGATGTACTAATGCATTTATAATAGCTTCTCTAACCGCTGTTATTGGATAGTCTGTTCTGTCAGTTCTTCGTCCGGTTGTCGGACTTATAATTGTCTTTGTCCGCATATTGCGTTTCACAAATAATAATGCCTCATCCAACATTTCCGGAATTGTTCCTTCTATTCTCTGATTATCCGAGAATCTTTCCACCATGTCGCCAAGACTTCCTATTGTTCTCCCAGGAATTACAATTGCCGTAATACACAATTGTGGAAAATATGCCTGTGGATATGGACTAAAAAGCAAAGTCGCACTAAGCGTTACTTTCTCTCCTCGCTTTATGCTCATAAGTTCATAAATACTTTCATTATCAAGTGTTGCTAATCTTTGTTTTCCTCTCTTTAACAGTTCAACATAACGATTCAGTTCTTCCTGATCCAATGACATTAATGTTACTCTCGGAACCTCACGGATATCGTCTTGATATTTTCTTCTATATGCTTCATAACTATATATTTCGTATTCTGTCATCGGTTCATCACTATCCCCAATACGGGTATAGGACCCCTTCAACCTTCCACGTCCTTGATAATAGCAAGGTCTGTCTGCCAAATCTATTCCGGGAATTTCAGCAGAAACAAATTTTTTATTTTCCTTTTCCACAACTGTAATAAGCGGCCGTACAACTGGATTCATCTGCAAGCATTGCTCGTTAATTTTCTTTTGAATGTCCTGAGCATCATAAACACCAACTTCTTTATAATCTTGTTTCTCATCAATTCCAAAAACAATAATGCCACCATCATCCTGATTAGAAAAACTTGACAAAGAATCATATAATCGTTTCGGATATCCTTGCTCCGCTGATTTCAATTCCAAATTCTGCGTTTCGCATTTCATTTTTTGAATTAATTTTAGTTTGTCATATAATTCTTCTGTTGTCATTTTAGTTCCTCCATTTATATTTTAGATTCTAGCACTATATTTAAGTTTATGCGAGAAACTCAAATATTATTCTTATGAACTAAAAAAGAACTCAAATTTATACTTCAAATTTGAGTTCTTTTTCATTTTCAATGTCCACTTATTCCTCTCTATATTTTCTAGTCCATCTCTTCTTCAATCTTCTCCGCAACCGCCACATCCGCCGGCAGCCACTCCACATCCGTAAGCTCCTCCCTGGTCAGCCATCTGGCAGCCTCATGCTCCTTCAGCACCAGATCCCCATTCACGATCTCACACCAGAAGCAATCCATCGAAAGATGAAATCCCGGATAATCATACTCCACCGTCTCGATCCATTCGCCAACCGAAACTTCCGTATCCAGTTCTTCCATGATTTCCCGCTTCAGCGCTTCCTGCGGTGTCTCCCCGGCTTCGATCTTACCGCCCGGGAATTCCCATCCGCCTTTGAACTCGCCGTATCCGCGCTGCGTTGCGAATATCATCGTTCTTCCGTCTTCCTTTACTGCCTTTATCACTGCTGCCACAACTCTTATCGTCTTCATCTTACCATTTATCTCCCGTCAAAAATCTTCCTGTAACAGTCCCTATTCATTCACAATATACTGATAAATATCTTCTCTCACCGGAGTCTCCAGCTCCCATTCGATCTCCACCGCCGTCTTATCCGTATTCGGTATCACAAACTGCTTCGCATTCCCGGTCGCGATCACACGGCCCAGATAATAGAATTCCTTAGAAATCTTATCATCCTTATTCTTTCTCACAAACAGTTGCACATCTATGCCACGTTCTGTTGCTTTCAGGAAATTCTGCACATCTTCCGAGTCCATGCTTCTTCCGCTTTTGGAAATCGCGATCAGCCGGTTCTCTGCTACGAAATGATCTTCGTATTTCGTGGTATCGCTGATATTGTCCTGCTTATCGTAGTTAATAAATATCGGAAATGTCTTAGTCTTTTTATCATATTTGTAACCGCCGATGTTCAACGGCACTTCATTTCTCTCCCAGTTCAGCAGGCGGCAGGCATCCTCATATGTATATTTCTGATACAATACCAGATTCGTATCCTGATAATGGTAACTGTAATTGACCTTATATCTCGAGATTCCGAAGTCCACCAGTTCCTCCAGAATCGCACAGAATTCCGGATTCTGTAACATTTTCCCATACACATCGGAAATGCCGTAATCATCCTGTTCCTTCTTCAGAAATACACACTGTGCGTAAAGGTGTCACGTGAGTCTTTATATGACAGAATATCAAAATGTTTGATAAATAATAAAAAATATAATGAGGCAGCATTTCCTAAAGAAATAAGACGTTATATACCCCTAAATTATAATGCAAGTACCAAAATAAAAGCGGTGGATACTAGAGCATCTAAAAGTTGTTCCGGTTTGTTTCTTGAAGTATTAGGTTTATATTGCAATAATAAGAACTATGATCCAGCTGAAGCAAAATGTGCGTATTCTAAATCTTCTCAAATATTAAAACTTTCAGAAGAAGAGATAGACAGTAATTGTGAAAAAGTATGTATTGCAATGGATCGAGCATTTGCTTTTTTGCAGATTCGTTGTGGAGTACAAAGTTTGTCTGATGTTAATTACAAATTGATGATTCGTCTTATTGCATATATATTTACAAATGACAAATGGTATGGATCGGAAAAAGTGCATGATATAATTGAAGCTTGGTATTGGGCAGCAATATTTTCAGGCGAATATGACAAGGATCAAAATGAACGTTTTGAAAAGAATTTAAGAAGTATATTAGAAACATTAACTACTAAAGCTAAAAAATATGATTGGATTATTACTTTAAAGAATAATATATTTGAAACTCCATATTTTTCTGACTGTAGCTTTTTACTTATGGAAAAGGCGAATGAGGATCGAATACCGAAGGAACATTTGGCGAAATATATTTGTCAGTTCTATCTTTCAAGAACATATAGTGATTTAATTCATGATGATAGACAAATTAATGTTTTTTCGAAATACAAATTAGAAAAACATCATATAGTTCCGGTGGGAAGTGTATCTAAAATAGGAGAATCTACAGATATTTTAAGAAAAGATAAAACAAATATTGTAAATTCACCTCTGAATTATGTGTTTATATCGGATGCAACGAATCTTGAGATTTCGAATATATCCTTTGTGGTGACGCATATTGATGAAGAGCGTAATGTTGCCCTCGGCATCATCACCCGCATCATCAAGCAGACCATATAAGGCTTCCACCTTATTTTTAAATAGCTTTTTTTCATATACAGCACCAATTAGTCCAGCAAATACTCACGATACAGCTACATAAGGTGACAGAATAAAGTATTTTTCAGACCATTACCTTATTGTACTGAAAACGGTAACGTGTTATACTGATTCGGTATTACTGAACCGGAAAGACGGATGCATTTCGATTTTGCCCTCTAGTATCCAAGGAGGGTGATGCCCATGAATACAATGGAAGTATTGACTTTACTATTGGTAATTTTTGCGGCTTTGACTTATATAGATCGACATAATAAGAAATAGCATCCACGACCCTAGGAAAGTTTTGGATGCTATGACTTATACATAGAATATAAAATTTAACTGAGGGCATCAGATTTTGCATCTGAATACCTTTCTTGAGTTCATTATACACTGGGGGATTTGAGAAATCAAGTCCCCCTTTTTATTATGACATTGATTAGTATCTGCATTAAACATCAGAAATTTATATTCTTACTCACTGAAACGAATTCTCTCTATCAATGAATCTTTCCTTACTGACTTTGCAATGAATATTGCCAATAACATCTGTATCACAAACAATGTTAAAATTATAATAATAGCTGCTGTTACCGGATAATGGTATGTGCTGATATCAAACATTCCTGTACGCTTTGCATATAAAAACAACGGATATCCTGCAAGACTTCCCACTCCGATACTGATAATAAGAGTGCCTACTGTATAGAATATACCTTCCAACTGGAGCATCTTCATCAACTGACGGTCCGACATTCCGATTGCCTGCATCATGCCAAGCTCCTTTTTTCGCACATGGACACTATTGATCATTGTGTTAATCAAGTTCATAATGCTGATTGCTGCCAGAATGATGATAAATGCATAACATGCACCTCTAGTCATCTGTATGGCATTTTCCCATGTATCGTACTCATTCTTCCAGGTACGCATCTGCAGTCTGCCTGATCCATCCACAATAGCCTGTAGAGATGCTTCCAGTGCCTCATCATAATCCTTATCTGCAATCACCTGAAAATAGCTGGAAGAATTATTTATGGTAAGTTTCTCTGCCCCTTCTTTTGCCATGATAAGACAGTTATAGTTTGTCAGACCTCTTCCATATTCACCAATTGCTGCCACTTCAATCTCTTTTTGAAAGGTATTATCTCCATCATGAATATTGAGTTTCAGCTTATCTCCCACTTTAATATCTGGATACCAGTGAAGTAGCGCGCGGTCCAGAATCACTTTATCCCCGGATTTCAATTCCTCGTATGTGACATTGCCTTCAGTGATTCCTTTTTTCAGCTCTTCTGCGTATTCTTCCGGCACTCCATTGATAAATTCGGTTCCAATTTTTTCTTCAAAAGGTCCTCCTGATACCTTCAACGCGGTAAACACATCTACCCGCTCAACACCGTCAAGCTCCTCTATCTGCTGCTTTAGTCCTTCATTTAATGGATTATTCTTTTGAACCTCCGCCCATTCATATTCAGGATGCTCTTTATTCCCGGATTCCACAATTGGAGAAATCTCATATTGCCCCACAATCGAACTCTTTGCACTTTCCATCGGATTTGCACAAGACAGCACCGTTGCTACCATCATGACAAATATTCCGGTAACGGCCATAGATACAATCGTGATAGTACTCTTCTTTTTATTCTCTGCAAGATTTCTCTTGGTCAGTCGTCCGATATTCAGAAATTGATATCCCTTCCTGCTGCTTTTCTGTCGCTTACTGCCTCCCTGGTAACGCATAGCTTCTATTTCTGATACCTTCGCCGCCATACGCATAGGCTTCATCAGTGACAGATACACTGTACACAGAGTCACTGCAATTGCCAACAGATAAATCCACCAATAATAAAGTTGGACTTCTCCTTTAGCTACAACCTTGTATGCCTCTGTTATAAGTACGTTTGAATCCTTTGCATGTTCTACAAACTGGAGAAGTACAACTTTCACAGCAACTGTTCCGATCAAAAGTCCTATCGGAATGGCAAACAACGCCACTCCCATTCCCTCTCTTAGTACGATTTGTCTAAGCTGCCGTTTCGTAGCCCCGATTGCCTTTAACTTTCCAAATTCCCGAACCCTCTGGTTCATAGATACATAATAAACACTATAAATTGTGATAATGCCCGCCAATACAACAATAAGCATGATTCCTACAATCACCGGAATTGTAGCCGGATCCACATAATTTGCTGCAAGATACTCTTTATTAATATTCATGTCATCCTCGGAAATCCCGAACTGTCTGGCAATATTCTGTATCGTCTCTGTATAATCTGCAGTCGTATTTCCTTTCTGTCCATTCACCTGAAGTAAAAACCGATATTTCACCTGTTCTACCGGTATCTCCGCTTTCAGAAAGGCCTCTGAAACCAATGATGTATATTGTTTTTGTTCTTTGCTGCTCTCATTATCTGCTAAAAAACCACAGATTCGAAAGTCTTTCTCCTTCGTATAATCCAGTCCGTCATCTTTCAGAATCTGATAAGGTACTGTGATAGTGTCACCGATTTTCCCATTCTGTCCTAATGCTTCCAGTATTCCTTTTGAAACCACAATATCATTTTCTTTCTGCGGAAGTTGCCCCTCTTTCAGCTTCACTTTATAAAGTTCCATCCCTGTTCTGTCCATATACATCATGGAAACCGTCGCATCTTCCAGATTCATGTACCCCGCATCGCTGCGGAGTCCGTAAGTTTTCACATCATGATGTGCCGCCAGTTTCATAACTGTACTCTCGTCCACGTTCCGATAAAGGGCATGCCATGTTGGATAAATCTTATTGATTACCGCAAAGTTCACTTCCACCATATCTTTTCCGATTGATGGGATTACGAACAGCAGTAATGTTGTCAGGATAATGGCAATTCCAATCAGTATGTTTTTGCTCTTATAATGCCGCATATTGCAATATGCAACTCTGGTCGTCATCTTCATTATCTTCTCACCGCCTTGCCATCTTCAATGATAATCATTTCATCCGCCATCTGGGCAATCGTTTCATCATGGGTAATCATGATAAGCGTCTGCCCGAAATCCGACACGCAGCTTTTCAATAGGCTCATAACCTCTAGCTCAGTCTGGGAATCAAGGTTTCCAGTCGGCTCATCCGCCAAAATTATCGCCGGTCTTGTCACCAATGCCCTGGCTATCGCAGTTCTCTGTTTCTGTCCACCAGACAAAGCAGACGGCATCGCATCTTTCTTATCCTGCAGTCCGATTTTTTTGAGAATATCTTCCACTTCCCGCGGCTTTACCTTGCGATTATCAAGTCCCAGCGGAAGAACGATATTCTCCCACACATTCAGCGATGGAATCAGATTAAAATCCTGAAAGATAAATCCTATCTTCTTTCTTCGAAACTGTGCCAGTTTATCATCTTTTCGAGAATAGATATCGGTTCCATCAATCCATACTTTGCCGGAATCCGGTCTGTCAAGCCCTCCAATCAGATGCAGAAGTGTAGATTTTCCGGAGCCGGAACGTCCTACGATAGCTGTAAACTTGCCTCTCTCTATCTGTAAACTTGTATGATCCACGGCTCTCACCTGATTCTCGCCTTCTCCATAATACTTTACTAGATCTTCTACTTTTAAAATACTACTCATATCTTCAAGTCCCCTTTCCATTTCATACCCCTACTATAACATTCCTGCATTACAAAACCCTTACAACAACCATAACAGTTTTGTAAGGGTTCCGACTATTCTCCTATTATGAGCGGCAGTGTCACTTTAAATATCATACCTTTCTCAGCCTTTCTTTTGGCTGCTATTGTCCCCCCCTGTTCTTCTATGATCTTTCTGGCAAGATACAGACCGACACCCGCTCCGTCTTTTACCTGTTCCTTTGCTTTCCTTCCCCGGTAAAATCTCTGATAGATCTTATGCAGTTCCTCCGCAGGAATGCCCATTCCTTCATCTTCTACTTCAATAAGCACATTGCTTGCTAGCTCCTGCGTCCTCACTGTAATCGTTGTATGTTCCGGTGAATATTTGACTGCATTCTCAAGGATATTCGTTAATGCTTCTACCGTCCATTTTGAATCATGGTTCACAACTATATCATCATCCATCTCCACCTGAATGGAAATATCTTTTCCTCTTGCCTTCATATAAATCTGACTGACAGCCTCTGTTAGCGTTTTCTTCAGGCTTTCATGAAGCGAATGTATCTGGATCATATGTGTTTCCAGCCTTGAAAGATTTACCAGTTCATTCAAGAGCTGTTCCAGTTTGGTAAGTTCCTGTGATTCCTGCTCCAGAAACTCCCTCTGTTCTTCTCCTGTAACCCGATTTTCTGCCACCAGCTCATGACTCATCCGGAGTGATGCAAGCGGAGTCTTCAACTGATGGGAAATATCTGTAATCAGACTCTTCGTACCATTTTCTTCCTGCTCCAGACGTTCCTTCAAATCTTCGAAATATTGCCCCAGCTCCTTTACAGATTCCCACACCTTTAACCATTGTTCCGATTCTGATGTTTCTTCAGGATATGTTTGGAATTTTCCTTTTCTGAATTCCTGCAGACATTCATATAATTGCTGTAATTGTTCCTCATCACCGTATCTGCTCCAGTTTTTTCTTCGGTCCAGGTACAAGAACAGGCTACATACTATGACTCCCACTAGTAATCCAATTCCCCAGATAATCCTTATAACCACATCTGAAGATCCACTCCCTGAGTGATAACCATAAGTTTCTTCCAGCATCTGTACGACTCTTTCTATCTTCTGATCGTCCCGGTCTCTTATAAAATCTACTGTTCCTGACTTTTCCCAGATTGCAACTATTTCCCCTTCCAGTTCAGGATGTTCTGCAAGGAGCAGTGCTATCTGCGTTGCTTTCGCATTTTCCTCATACTTTGTTATCAGATACATTCCTACTGTAAAAAATACTGCAAAGATTACATATACGATAAAATACCGTTTTAATTTTTGTTTACCTTTCCGGTCCATATATATCCCAGTCCTCTCACATTCGCTATCTCTTCTGTTCCAAGTTTATTCTTCAGTCTGCTTATATTGACAGTAACCGTATTATCATCGACAAATTGACCGTCTATATCCCATACATGCTCCAGGATACTTTCTTTTGAAACAATCTGTCCTGCATTCTCCCAGAGATACAGCAACAGAGAGAATTCTTTCTTACTTAAAGTAACTGGTTCATCCCCTTTATACACCTGCATCGTTTTCATATGCACCGTAATCTCTCCGGAAGACATAATCTGTGCCTGTACCTTAGAAAGCCGTCTCATCAATGCGTTCACCTTCGACACCAAAGCCATCAGTGAAAATGGTTTGGTAATATAATCATCTGCCCCTGTATCATAACCATTTACAATATCTATTTCCTGATCCAAAGCCGTAAGATAGATAAGATATGTATCTCCACCTGCACGTACCATCCTTCCAAAATCCAGTCCTGTACCATCCGGCAATGTAATATCGCTGATAACAAGAGCATAATCTCCTTTTTGAAATGCTTCTTTTGCTTCCTTTATTGTATAAACCTGACGAACCTCATACCCTTCCCGTGAAAGTAACAGGGCAATTCCCCGATTTAGATTCAAGTCATCCTCCAGTAATAATATTTTCTGCATCAAATACTCCACCTCTATTTGTAATAACCTGTTCTTTTATCATATCAGTCCTATCTTTTGTCTACAATAAAAATAAAATTAACATACATACTTTTCCTTCATATGTTCAAGGATTTCACCGGATACTGCTTCAGAAATCGATCAATCCATTTCTGATTGCTTCTCTGTAACATCCGAAGTCTGGATAAAAGCTGTAGACAACTGCAGCTCTATGTTACTAAAGTCCTATCCATCAATACAGGAGTTATAGAATGCCGTGAAGATACCGTCAAATTCCATTTCAATAATATGTAGGCTGTCCATTGTGTGCTCCAGATAAGTCAGTGTTCCTCTATCCAAATCTATACTCGGCTTTCCTAGTGAGTTTGCTATTACATCTGGATTTGTAATTCCAAACATCTCCTTTATATCCGGCATAAGATAATCCACGATATCCGGCAGCCTTTTCTCATACGCCTGTGCCAGTTCAACTGCATGCTTCTCATAATCGGAATGTATACTGTCACAGACAAATTCAATCCCGTTTATTTCCATCTTATAGTAATCATTATTCTCATCATAGACAAACGCTGTACCCTTACTTTTTTTATTTTTTTCCAAAATCCCCATGATATATCTACACTTTCCCGGTTCTTCCGCCATACACAGTCTAAAAAACTGTAACTTAATGCTTACGTTTGTAAAAAATAACTCCTGCCAAAATCAATAAAATAATTCCAACTACAATCATAAAAATAAAATTATCACCATTTAACTTCCCTGCTATGAAAATAGAAGTCGGGCCATCCGCACCACCAATAACAGAAACGGCTGTGTTTTCTTTCTGCTTCAGTACAATGCCAATGACTGCCAATACAATTCCTAAAATTCCGGCTATGATTCCCAATCGCTTTTTCATTGCTACCACCTCAAATCATTTTTATCTGCTCAATCAAATGTAAATTGTTATGCAAGTATTTCTATGCAAATGAAGCATAGATAACCCATATTTCTGCAAACATTACCAATAAAAGTACACCATCTATCATCCATCCGCAATCCCATTTGCAAAATGTACTGGAATAATACTCGGTAAGAAAAATATACTTACAAGAGCAAGCAAAAATCCTATTATACAAATTATCCATGTGAATTTTCTAGTATTGATAAATTTCATAACAATCCTTCTTTCTGCTAAATTCAAGTTTTTCCAATACATAACACGTACTTACATTATACTCCTCACCAATGCAAACCTCAATTTATTCTCCATCCTTTTTCCCGTTATTAAGCTTCGGGCAGTAAAATGCCTTTACTTCCACCCCATCTTCCTCCGACTCAATTTCCACATAATAATCCCGGATAAAGTATCCCGCATTATGCTCCTGAATGGCGTACAGCTCCAATGTCTGAAAATCCACCAGTACCAGATCACGGGGCTTGGGTTTTTGCGTTTCCTCACAGAATACCTCCATGCTTTCCACCAGCTTATCCAGGCATTCCTGACACAGATGGTTCTGTACTTTTTTCACATCGAAGATACTATCTTCCCCGTAATCCACCGATACTTCGGAAATCCCGTAATCCGACATCTGCTCCGTATGGAAAAAGCAGCCGCCTTCTCCTGTCCCGGTATAACCCATATGCCCGTTTCCCTGCGGGCCGGTAAGATTCCCGTCCTCATCATGATTCCGGATATGCATATCCATCACATACCAGTGATTGGTACAGATCACTCCCAGATCGTCAAACTTCCGGAAATAATCCATCATACTCCGTTCATCGCTTCCACACAGCCAGCACTGTTTTGGATCTTTCAGCTTGCTTTCTACTGATTCAGGCACCTTTCTTTCTACCGGGTGATATTCCTGCTCCTGTGTTTTTTCAAGATAACCTGTCAGATCCAGCCGGCTGATTCCCAGTCCGATCAGAATTCCTGACGCACATGCCAATAATCCCACATATCCCTTTTTCATATTATAGTCATCCTTTAAGAATTAGTTTTATAATGCTTTTAGGATTACTATATCAAATCTTGCAATCACTTTCATCATAAATCGCATATTTTTATGTGTTTTATTGCATATACAGCTTTCAAAAAAACTGCCTGCGGCAATTTCGCAGACAGCTTCTATTTCATCATCTCTTCAATTATCACATCCAGCATCCGAAGCACGCTTTCCTGCTTCTTCGGTGTGAGCCTTTCCAGCTTTCCTTCCACTACAGAAGTATGTTCCATTCTGGTAAGAGGAATCACTTCCTTCAGCACTTCATTCGGTTCCGCACCTAATACATTCAACAGCTTTACAAATGTTTCCATCGTAGGTGTTTTCACTTCCCGCTCAATCGCACCCAGATGGTTGGTACTGATATCCACCAGTTCAGCCAGTCTCTCCTGCGTAATTCCTGCCTCTTCCCTGTACCTGCGGATTGCCTTTCCCATTCCTTTCACACGCACACCTCCTCCTTCCAGTATTCACTAACGCTTAAAGCATTAGTCATGTAAATCCAGTATAATTGGTTGCAAATCACGCTTACAGTATCCATAAGGATTGCATTTATAACGCTTTTAGCGTTGGTCACATTTTTGGCACTCCATCGTCTGTAACTGGCACAGTCCTGCGATTGTAGCGGTAATTTACCCATGTTAAAATTGATATTGTCAAAATTATATGCAGAACGAAACGCAGCACTGCCGTATGGGAAGCCTCTCCTGCGGCAAATAAGCTGCGTTTTTTCTGTAAGATAGGAGGATCTTTACAATTTCATACTTTGATTTAGGACGCAGCCTGCATTGACCGGGCTGCGTCCTTTCTTGAGGCAGGAAAACCATAAGCAAAGGCAGGGGAGGTAATTCTCCTGCCGCTCTTATAAAAAGGAGGTACTTTTACGTGAAACACAAACTGAAAAACGCTCCGCCGGACACAAAACGGCATGTCAATTATGGCAGATGCCTGTATGCTGCATTTCTGGCTGTCACAGTCCTCTGCGGATACACACAGCCGGTTTTTGCCGCTACCATCTGGACCAAAGCCAATGAGATCATGAAGGATGTCTATAACCAGATTATCCTCATTTCCACCATTGCTGCAGTCGTAACGGCATCGGTTGCCCTTCTGATGATGAATTTTTCCAAAAGCGGAAAAACCGTGGACGAATCACGTGCATGGCTCAAGCGTATCGTCATTACCTGGGCGATCTTAAACGGGCTTGGCTTTATCATGGCTTACATCACCCCGTTCTTTGCAGGCGGAAAATGGAACGGATAGACGAAAGGAGATGCCACTATGGGAATACTTGACGGAATCGTGGAATGGATTGCCGAACAGGTCATGAACATTCTGGATCTGATCACCACTTCAGTCCTCGGTGCTCTGGGCTGTTCCATGGATACGTTTCTTCGCTACTTTCCTGCTGCCGAGACCATGTATCAGGTCTTTCTGGCACTGGGCATCGGGCTGATCCTCTTAAACTGGGTATGGCAGCTCTTTAAAAATTACTTTATGGGAGCCGGTATCGAAGCGGAAGATCCCATTAAGCTGTCCATCCGTTCCTTCCTCTTTATCTTTCTCACCTTCTATGCGAAAGATATTGTGGATCTGCTCCTGAAGATTTCAGGAACACCGTACAACTGGATTCTGACGGAAGACCTGCCGCCTTTAAAATTTGCGGATTTTAACTCCGTAGTCACAGTCATCCTGGGAGTCTGTGCAAATGGGGCGGTAGCCATCATTGCACTGATTCTGGTACTGATTCTGGCGTGGAACTACATCAAACTGCTCTTTGAAGCGGCAGAACGCTATATTCTTCTGGGGGTACTGGTCTACACAGCCCCGGCAGCTTTTTCCATGGGTGCCAGCCAGTCAACCGGAAATATCTTCAAAAGCTGGTGCCGGATGCTTGGCGGCCAGTTCTTTTTGCTTCTGATGAATGCGTGGTGCCTGCGGCTGTTTACTTCTATGGTCGGCACCTTCCTTGCCAATCCGTTATCCCTATAAGAAAGGAGGACCAAAATGAAACTTAGAAAGAAACTCATACCATTCCTGGTACTAACTGCCTGTCTGGTACTGTTTTGCTCCATGCCGGTCTTTGCAGCGGAGCTTACGGAAGCAGACGTGGAAGCGGCAGTTGCCAGTCAGGGAAAGGAAGCGGTAACCGGAAATGTCTTCGTCTGGTTCCTGTGTGCCATTGCCTTTTTAAAGGTATCCCAGAAAATTGATTCTTTTCTGGCATCGCTTGGCATCAATGTCGGCAATACCGGAGGAAACATGATGGCTGAACTTCTGATTGCAGGACGGAGCCTGACCGGTTCCATGCGTTCCCATGGTGGTGGCGGCTACCACAAAGCCTCTTCTCCCGGAAGTGCGGCTGTCGCAGGAAGCTTCCTATCCGGCGGGCTTGCCGGGGCAGTGGGAAGACAGGTACAAAGAGAAGCGGTCAATTCCGCAACCGGTTATACCGAACACAGCAGTATCGGAAACATGCTCTACCAGTCATCCCTGAACAAAGGCGGAGACTTTGCCAATCAGGTCATCAGCAACATTGCACAGGGAAATTACGGTCAGGTAGGTTCCATCAAGGGAGCAGACGCACAGAAAGCCTTTACTTCCTATATGGGCATCAATCCGGGCGGCGGTTCTTCCTATGATAATGTAGAAATCGGTGGCGGAAGGATCACCGGTACCGAAACCGGAAGCTCCGGAAACCGGGATTTTGCCCTGTACCATGCCGACCAGTATGCAGCTCCTACTCAGGGCTCCTACTCTACGGTACAGTCCGTGGATGGTTCCACCTGGTACAAGCAGTATGCACAGGATACGGTCGAAAAAACACCATATACTTCCGGCAGCGGCAAAGTAGCCTACAATGAATCCATTGTCCAGAAACTGCCGCCAGCCCCACAGCGAAAGGAGCGTATGTAACATGCCAAAAACAGCCTTGATGGGCAGTCCTCTTGCTGTCATCGGTACAGTATTCCGGCACAGGCGCACCCTTGCGAAAACTGGAGCAGCCGTCGGCGGTGTACTGATGCTTCCCATTCTGTTCCTTGTCATGCTTCCGGGACTCGTCTTCGGAGACCTCTCTGAAAATACCGGAGCACTGACCAGCAACACGGTAATCAGTGAAAATATCCGGGCTTCCAATCAGGCAATCGTGGAGGTGCTTCAGGAAAGCCATGATGCACTGCTTGCTAAGATCAATGCGGAAATTGCCAGACTCCCGGAAGGAGATACTGCCTCTATCAGCGATCCTTACGCTTCCAGTATCATCGTAAATGCGAACCAGCTCATCGCACAGTTTTGTGCCAGCCAGGATGACTATAAAAATATAAATATCAGCAAACTCAAAAGCCTGATCCGGGAAAACGAGGACGGGCTTTTTTCTTATGACGTTACTTCAGAAACGGCCACGGTGGAAGTTCCGGCGGAAGAGGAAAATGCACCACCCAGAAAGGTTACTTTTACCCGCCATACCTACACGGTCAGCTATGCCGGAGATGCCTACTTTGCAGATCACGTCTTTCATCTGACCGATAAGCAGAAAAAAACGGCAGACAGTTATGTGGAAAACCTGACCATGTTCTTTGGCGGCTCCGCTTCCGGTCTTGCCATGGCGGTAGGTGTCAGCGATGAGGTGCTGGCTTACCGGGCTACCATCCAGCAGGTCGCACAGAAATACGGCATGGAAGCTTATGTGGAACTCCTCATGGCAGTCATGATGCAGGAAAGCGGCGGGCGTGGAAGCGATCCCATGCAGGCGGCAGAAGGCGGCTTTAATAAGAAATACCCCCATGTCCCCAACGGCATCACCGATCCTGCTTATTCCATCGAATGTGGGATTCAGGAATTAAAGTATGCACTGGATAAAGCAGGATGTACCGGACCTACCGACCTGGACCGCATCAAGCTGGCGCTTCAGGGTTACAATTACGGCTCCGGCTATATCGACTGGGCAATGGAACGTGACGGCGGTTATACCAAAGAAAACGCCATTGCTTATTCGGATATGATGTGTGCCCGTCCGAACTGGCATTATGACCGGTATGGGGACAAGGAATATGTGGAGCATGTTCTCCGGTATTATCAGATTACCAATACCGGCGGAAGCTATCCGGCAAACGGAATGCAGATTCCGCACTATCTCCAGACCGATTACGGGAACATTCCTTATGGCGGCGGCTCCATCGCATCTTCCGGCTGCGGGCCTACCAGCTTTGCCATGATCGCCAGCTACCTGACCGGGAATACCATTACCCCTCCGGATGCGGTGGCATGGTGCGGGAATTCCTATTACAAGCCGGGAGTTGGAACCTACTGGAGCTACTTTCAGGCTGCAGCCAGTCATTTCGGCTGTGGCAGCGTCACACAGACCAGCAATGCCAATACGGTACTTCAGGCACTCTCCGAAGGCTGTCCGGTCATCTCCTCTCAGCGGGCAGGACTTTTCACCAGCGGCGGACACTTCATCGTACTCCGAGGTGTTACGGCAAACGGCAAGGTACTGGTCAATGATCCCAATGACAGTGACGCAAAGAACTATATTAACCGTGAATTTGATATGATGTCGGAAATCCATGCTACGGCAAATGCCTACTGGATCTTCGACAAAAAATAAAGGAGCCATTATGAACAGAACAAAAGTGATTCTTTCCATTTTTCTGATGCTGTTTCTGCTGCTTGCCGGACTGGTTCTCCCCAGTTTCTGGAAAAGCCAGAAAAAAGAAGCTTCCGGAAACAAAGGCAGGGAACCGGCAAAGGAAACAACAGAAACAAATTCTGATACCCCCATGCCGGAATATCTGGATTTTGATGCTTTAAAAGCATTTTTCTCCGACAGCCAGATTGCTTCTCTCAAAGGGCAGTTTCCTGTCTACCTAAAAGAGTATGTCAAAAAAGAACAGACAAGCATCACCTTCCTGCCGGAAAAAACCAGCTACCCTACCGAAACAACCGTCTGCCTGATGTTTTCACTTTCCGATCAGGATACGCTTCCGGTTACCTATCACACCCCGACGGGTGTGTTTTTATTTGGAGAAGACGGGGTACAGGTCTCTGCAGATACGACTGTTTACGAAAAGCAAACCGATGATTCCCTGCCGTCCCTGACTTCGCAGGACATTGAACACCTGCAGGAAGGCGGGTATCCGGATACTTCTGACAGCCCGGAAGCTCCGGACACAGAATCCGGCAGTGCCTCTGTGCCTTCCGAAGATGCGAAAGATACGAAAAAGGAGGTGCAGCCATGACACAGCCAGAAGAAACACCGGTTTCCTTTATCCCTTCCAACTTCATTGAGAAAGGCAAGATCCTAAACGGAACTTTTGACATCCGCAATGCCATAGAAAGCATTGTTCTTTCCCTGGCAATCGGTATCCCTGTTTTCCACCTGCCGCTGTCCCTGACTGCCCGCATCATCATTCTCTGCATGACCGCACTTCCAGCGGCAATGGTAGCCCTGATTGGAATCGGCGGGGAGAGCATCACTGCCTTTTTGATGAATGCCCTGCGTTTTGTAGTGAACCGCAGGGTAATCTGGAGGTCCGACAGTCTTCCGGAAGGAAAGCCACGCAGGAAACCACGTTTCAAAGAGCCAAAGACAAAGAAACACCGGAAAGCAGAAAAAATGGCAGAGCCTTCCAAAGTAATGGCATCGGCTCCCCCACAGTCTGAACCGGACGCACCAGCTCCGCCAAAAAGTAAAA